>OLNX01002308.1_pt1 | contig 14453 bp, 13 predicted proteins | sample 1672611 | NCBI WGS metagenome assembly OLNX01 (sample SAMEA3136705, study PRJEB25190) | human gut metagenome | reverse complement strand
TAAACAATATTGAGTCTACAGGCTGCTTTGTATATAACGCAGTTCCGTATGATCTGAAGGAGCAGATGAACATTACAGCCAGCGGTTTTGCGCCGGAAGAGGATGAATTTGAAAAAGCCGGACTCCACAAGGCAGAGTCTGTAAGAGTGGCAGCAAAGCGAGTAGCAGAATCACCCATCCAGTTTGAGTGTGAATACATGCAGACCATCCGTATTCCCGGGACTATGGCAGGAGGAAAAGGTACTGTGGATCTGATCATTGGAAAAGTAGTGGAGATCCATGTGGCAGATGAGATCATCCTTCCAAACGGAAAGCTGGATTACAGGAAACTGCGCCTGATCGGCAGAGCCGGATATTGGGATTACGGGGTAATGGAAGATACCTTTGCAATGAAGGTTCCGGGAGTCAGCGCAGCCCGTATGGCAGCCATGGAAGGCAGAAAGCCAAATGAGGCAGACCTTGAAAAAGACAAAAAGGAAAACAGCCTATGATCAGCTTCATAGGAATGATCCTGGGGCTTTTACTGTTTGTAGTGCTGGCATTTAAAGGTTTTAACCTGATCTTGTCAGCAGTTGCCAGCAGCTGTCTTATGTTTGTGTTTTCCGGGATCAGTATTTTAGACGGCTTAAAAGAATTTTATTTGCCGGGACTGGCAGGTTTTTTACAAAGCTATTTCCTCCTGTTTTTCTTAAGTGCCCTTATGGGAAAGCTGATGAGTGATGGGGGAAATGCAAAAAAGATTGCCTTGTCCTTATCAGGGCTGATCAAAAAAAGCAAAAACAACCAGAAGTTTTTCTGTGTGCTTTTAGTTCCGGTTTTGTATTTTATCTTATGTTATGTGGGAATTTCCGGTTTTGTGGTGGTGTTTACGGTACTTCCTATTGCAAAGACCATTTATGAGGAAACAGATACCCCCTGGCGGCTGTACTGTTGCGCCGGGGCACAGACTGTAAGCGCCGCTTATCTGGCCGGTTCTATTCAGGCGGGCAATGTATATGCTACGGATATCTGCGGCACAACCACCATGGCGGGCTGGAAGCTTTCCATTGTTGCAGTGGTCACATTCTGGGCGGTATCCCTGGTGTTTTTATGGACCATGTTAAAAATAACACAGAAAAAGGGGGAAGCGTTCCTGCCATCGGGAGAAGGAATCCGTATGGCCAATCTGGATGAAGGTTTATCGGAAGACTGTCTTCCGGGACTGCTTCCAAGTATCCTTCCTTTAGCTGTAGTGTTGGTGCTGAGTGCCGGATTTCAGGTATATGTAGTAAAGGCATTATTTGCAGGCTGCATCCTTACTGTTATTACAGGACATAAGAACCTGCTGCCAAAGCTAAAGACAAGCCTTTCACAGGGCATCACTGCTGCCTATGGCCCCATTTTAAGTGTTTCCGCTACCTATGCCATTGGCGCAGTGGTAAAAAACATAGAAGGTTTTACCTATTTTCAGAACATGCTGTCTGCTCTGCCTCATCTGATGAGCGGAAGCCTTATGGGACTTTTAGCAGCCTTTATCATGGCATCTGTAGCAGCACCGATCCCGGCTTTCGGTTCCCATATGTTAGATCAGTACACACTGGCAGGACTTAGTGCAGGCAATGCCCACCGCATGATGATGCTTACTTCTTTTACCAGTATTGCGCCTCATAATGCGGGAATACCCAATGCAGCGGCAGTGCTTCGCATGCCCTATGCAGAATGTCTGAAAATGTATATGATGTCAACTTATATACCAGGCTTTATTACTTTGTTTGTATCTATTTTATGTATTAAAATGGGGATCGTCTGACCGGTGATCTTCGTATAAGATCAGGCACAGAAACATCCCAGGAGAACATTTTTAGGATCAGGAGGAAAAGATCATGAGCGCACACAAACCATTAGAAGGAGTGAAAGTGGTGGAACTGGCCAGTTTTGTGGCAGCGCCGACAGCAGGAAGAATGATGGCAGAAATGGGAGCGGATGTGATCCGCGTGGAAAGCACTGCAGGTGATCCATGGCGTTTTTACGGTGCCAACTGTGGACTTCCCATTACAGATGAGGAAAATCCTCTTTTTGACATTTACAATCTGGGCAAAAAGGATATCCAGTTGAACACCAAGACTCCGGAAGGGAAAGAGATTTTGTTCCATCTTTTAGATGAAGCGGATGTATTTATTACCAATAACCGTTTAAAATCCCTGGTAAGATCCGGTCTTGATTATGAGTCGTTAAAGGACCGTTTCCCAAAGCTGATCTATGGCCTGGTAACAGGATACGGACAGACAGGCCCGGATGTGGATGCACCGGGATATGACGGTGTTGCCTTTTTCTCAAGATCCGGAATGTTGGCAGATATGGCAGAACCCAGCGGCTATCCTGCAAGCGCCCCGGGCTGTATCGGAGATGGAGCTACAGGAGCTGCGCTTTTTGGCGGTATCTGTGCAGCGCTTTTTGACAGGGTGCGTACAGGAAAAGGCGATTTTGTAGAAATTTCTCTTTTTGGCAATGCAGTATGGCTTTGCGGTACGATGTCTGCTTTTGAGCAGTATGGTTATCATTATCCTAAAAAGAGATCGGAAATGGGGGCTCTTTATACTTTTTATAAATGCAAGGACGGAGAATGGCTCCACCTGGCTGTTACCCAGCATGACCGCTACTGGAAACCGTTAGCAGAGGCGTTAAATGTGCCGGAGCTGGCAGAAGATGAGCGGTTTGCCAATGCTGCGCTGATCTCTAAAAACAGGGCCCAGCTGATCCCGCTTCTGGAGGAAGCCTTTAGTCATTTTAACTATAATGAGATTGCGGCAAGACTAAAAGAAAGGGATATCGTCTTTGACCGTATGCGCCATTACAGGGAGCTGGCAACAGATCCTCAGGCTGTGGCAAATGGCTTTGTAAAGGAGTATATCTATGAAAGAGGCCATCCATTTATGATGTCCATGCCGCCGGTTCACATGAGAAGTGTGGGAGAAACCGGCCCGGGACGGGGGCCAAAGCCAGGAGAACACACAGATGAGATCTTAAAACAGCTTGGCTGTTCAGAGGATGAGATCGTTCATTTAAAAGAAGCTGGAGCCGTAAAACAGCACTCTTAAAAGCTTTTGGTTAATATAACCATTACTTTTAAGAAAGCACTTATAAAAAAATTGTATGAACCGCTGTATCTTTACAGCGGTTCAAATGTTATTTTAATAACAAGCAATGCATTCATGCGGGGAAACCGTGTGTATTTTATAAAGTAAAGGAGAGGCAGATCAATGAAAACAAGAATGACAGAACTTTTAGGGATTAAATATCCGATCATGCAGGGGGGAATGCAGCATCTGGGAGTTCCTGAACTGGCAGCTGCCGTATCAGAAGCAGGCGGTCTTGGAACCATCAATGTAACTATTTATCCGGATCCGGAAGATTTAAGAAAGGCCATCAAAGAAGTAAAGGCAAAAACAGATAAACCATTTGCAGTAAATATTTCCCTGATCCCAAGTCTCCATCCGGGACAGGAGCTTTTTGACCAGGTTAAGGTGATCCTGGAAGAAGGAGTCACAGCAGTAGAAACAGCAGGCGCAAGCCCTCAGGAGCTGGCAGATGTATTAAATGCCCATAAGGATCAGGTAAAATGGATCCATAAAGCAGCTTGTGTAAAGCATGCAAAGAAAGCAGAGAGCATGGGTGCTGATCTTATTACCATGGCTGGCTTTGAGGTAGCAGGACATCCTCATACAGATGGTGTGGGAACTATGGTACTGGCAAACCGCACAGCAAGAGAAGTAAAGGTTCCTGTACTGGCAGCAGGCGGTATTGCAGATGGCAGAGGCTTACTGGCAGCATTAAGCCTTGGATGCGAAGGTGTTGTAATGGGAACACGTTTTGTAGCAAGTAAGGAATGCTGGATCTCTGAAAACCATAAAAACTGGATCGTAAATGCAAATGAGAACCAGACTGTTCTTTGCCAGAAATCTATTAAAAACATGGTCCGCGTTGCAAATAATGAAGCAGCAAGAAAGTGCCTGGAGTTAGAGGCAAAGGGAGCCACCTTACAGGAACTGATGCCTGTTATATCAGGAAAACTTGGCAAAGCCGCTTATGCAGACGGAAATGTAGATGGCGGTATGTTCGCTGTCGGACCGGCTGCTGGCCTGATCCATGAGGTAGAAAGCTGCAAGGAGATCATTGACTCCATTATGGCAGAGGCAGGGGAAGGTTTAAAACGTTTAAACAGCCTTGGTTTATAAGATAATAAGCCTGTTATGAAAATAACTGGAAAGTAATTTGGAAAGGAAGAAGATAAATATGGGAAAAGCACTGGAAGGAATCCGCGTTCTGGATTTTACAACAATGGCAGCAGGACCTACTGCAGCAGCAATGTTAGCTGATTACGGCGCAGAAGTTATTAAAATTGAACGTCCGGGAAGAGGAGAAGACGGCAGAAAGTTTCCGCCTATGGTAGACGGTGAAAGCCTTACATACTGCTGGTTCAACCGTGGAAAGAAATCACTGGCAGTGGATATGAAGGATCCGGAAGGACTGGAACTGGTAAAGAAACTGATCCCTACTGCACAGGTGATCTTAGAGAATTTCCGTCCCGGAACCATGAAGAAATTTGGTCTGGATTATGAAAGTGTATGCAAGGTCAAACCGGATATGGTATATGTTTCCCTTACCACTTATGGACAGACAGGACGACTTATTTCCAAGCCAGGATATGACATTATCGCGCAGGCAATGTCCGGTATCATGAGTGTTACAGGTGAAGCAGACGGAGCACCCCAGAAAAGCGGCATCCCGTTAGGAGATATGGTTGGTGCTTTAAATATGTTTGCAAGCACCATGACTGCTTTATATCACTGGAAAGATACAGGGGAAGGCCAGTATGTAGATGTATCCTTACTTCGTTCCCTGTTATATATGAACACACCTCTGATCCACTGTAATCTGGGCAAAGAGCGCATGAGTAAACGTCAGGGAAATCATCATCCTACTATGTGTCCATATGGAGTATTCCACTGCAAGGACGGTGATATCGTTATGGCAGCTTCCGGAAAGCGTATCTGGGACAGCTTATGTGACCTGATGGGAAGACCTGAGTGGAAGGAAGATCCTGAATATCAGGAGGTTGGTGACAGAGCACGTCATCAGAAGGTTCTGATCCCATTATTTAACGAATGGCTGACCAACAGTTTCTCCGGACAGGACGAGGCACTTGCAGCTTTAGATGCTGCCGGTATCCCATGCTGCAAGGTTCAGGATGAGTACCAGGCATGGTCAAACGAAGATTTCCGTGAAAATGGCTGGATTTCAGAAGCACCTACTATGCCGGATATGAAGATGAAGACCTTCTATACAAGAACCGGCAACTGCAGCATGTCAAAGACAGCGCCTGAGTTTAAGAGAGCGCCATTACTGGGCGAGCAGAATGTGGAGTTGTTCAAGGAATTAGGCTATAGCGAAGAAAAGATCAAAGAGCTGGAAGAGCGCTGGCCACACCAGAATTTATAGTTTTCAGAACAGTGAAAATATAGTTTTCAAAACAGTGAAAAATCTGGCGCAGAACTTACGGAAGGCTTGCCTGTAAGCAAAGTTTTGTGTCAGATTTTACATCGGAGATTAAAAGTAAGGAGATCAACCATATGCAGAATGGATTATTTAATGTAACAGAAGAGCAGCAGAGCCTGGTAGAGCTGATCCGTGACTTTATGACCAAAGAGATCAAGCCGCATGTGCTGGAATGGGAAAAAGAAGGCCATTATCCACAGGAGATCATAGAACAGGGTATTGAAATGGGACTGCACATGCTGCAGGTACCGGAAGAGTACGGCGGCATGGGACTGGACACCACAACTACAGCTATGATGATCGAGGAAGGCGCAAAAGTTGAAAGTACCTTTATGGGTATGTTCAATGTAACCAGCATGGGCGGAAAGATCGTTATGGCAGCAGGAAATGAAGAGCAGAAGCAGTATTATTCCGGCCTGCTCCAGAAGGGATATTTAAGCTCTTTCTGCCTGACAGAGCCTGATGCAGGTTCTGACAGTGCTGCTGTCCGTACCACGGCTGTCCGCAAAGGGGATAGTTACGTTATTAACGGAACAAAAATGTTCATTACCAATGCTTCTTTAGCAAGTGTATTCCTGGTAGTGGCAACACTGGATCCATCTAAGGGTTCTAAGGGACTGGCTACGTTCATTGTAGAAAAAGACCGTCCAGGTGTTACCGTAGGAAAGAAGATTGAAAAGATCGGTATGCGTCTTTCCAATACAGCAGAGGTTATTTTTGATAACGTAGAGATCCCTGCATTTAACCTGATCGGAACAGAAGAAGGCGGTTTTGCCAATGCCATGAAGGTCCTTACCGCTTCCAGACCGATCATTGCGGCTTCCAGCCTTGGCGCATGCCAGTTAGCAAGAGACCTGGCAATCCAGTATTCCAAGGAAAGAATTGCTTTTGGAAAACCAATCTGCGCAAAACAGATGATCCAGGAAAAGATTGCCAACATGGAAATGCTGATCCAGGCCGGCCGCGGACTGGTATACAATGCTACCATGCTTCTTGACCAGGGCAAGCCATGCAACAAAGAGGCTTCTATTGCTAAATGCTTTGTAACAGAGGCATATGGAAAGATCACAGATGACGCACTGCAGATTTTTGGCGGATATGGTCTTTGCGATGAATATCTGATCTCCAAGTTATACCGTGATTCCCGTGTAAACCGTATTATTGAGGGAACCAACGAGATCCAGAGAGTGGTTATTGCCAAGTCTTTACTGCGATAAAAAACTAACAGGTCGGTTTAACCAGAAAATAACAAAAATCATTTTTCGATTTTTGTGCGTAGTGACATAGATGGTTTGATCTGAGTTTGTTATTATTATGTCATAGTCAGTTACATCATAATAAATCGTTTCAAGACCTGCTTTATGCGGAAGAACAGGGGGTGTGGTACCTGAAACGATAAATAAACGAGAGGGGTAATGATATGATTAGTTTACTGGGTATTGTGATCGGACTTGCGTTGTTCATCCTGTTGGCTTACATGGGTTACAACACGATCATCGTTGCCATTGCTTCGGCTATGGTAGTAGCAGTATTTGGAGGAATGAATCCATTCGTAGCATTAACTGAGGCATTTATGCCAAAGACAGTTGGATTCATGCAGGGATATTTCCTGATCTTCCTGTTCAGTGCATTATTTGCACGTTTCATGGGCGATTCCGGTGCAGCACCTTCTATTGCAGTTAAGGTTGCACGTATTGCAAAAAAAGCAAAAAATCCGGATATGCAGCGTTGGCTGGCAGTTATGGTACTTCCGCTGATCCAGCTGATCTTAACCTACGGCGGCGTTAACGTATTCGTAGTAGTATTCATCCTGGTAGCAATTGCCCGTTCACTGTTTAAGGATCTGAACATTCCCTGGTGGATGTACTCCTGCTCCTGTCTTGGTTCTTCCACAGTGACCATCGGTATGCTTCCTGGTTCCCCGCAGATTCAGAACATCATCCCAATGCAATATTTTGGAACAACTACCATGTCAGCACCTGTTCTTGGTATCTTAAGCTCCATTATTACATTTGCTATTGGTTCCCTGTATATCTGGTGGCAGTGCAAGCGTACTAACAAGAAGGGTGAAGGATTCTTCCCAACTGGCGAACTGATCGATAAAGAGCAGTTAGTAGAAGCAAGCGTTGAGAACGAAAAACCATTATGGCAGTGCTTACTTCCAATGATCGTTGTTATCGTTGTATTAAATGTATTAAAGCAGAGTGCAGTGATCGCTCTTTGCAGCGGCTGCGTAGTTGCATGGCTGTTATATGATCCACGCAAGCAGGATTTAAAGAAGATCTTCTCCGGCGCTATGCCACAGGCTATCATGCCTCTGATCACTGTTTGCTGTGCATCAGGCTTTGGTGGTGTTGTAGCAGCTGTTCCTGGATTCCAGACTATTGTTGGCAGCTTAAATAACTTTGGAACCAGCCCATTTATGATCGTATTAGTAGTTAACATTTGTTCAGGTATCTGCGGTTCCGCTTCTTCTGGTGAGAACATCGCCCTTCAGAACTTTGCTGACCGTTTTATCGCAACAGGAATTCCTGGACCTCAGTTACACCGACTGGTTGCAATGTCTTCCATCGGTCTGGATACACTGCCACACAGTGCAGGTATCATCACTATGCTGTCTACAACCAAGCTGACCCACAGACAGGCTTACATAAACAACTTTATCCTGTCTCTGGTACTGCCGATCGTTATGGCATGCTTCGCAGCTGTTATGATCTCCGCAGGTTTCTATCTGTAAGCACAGGTTAAGGATACATAGAAACGTAAAATGAAATCCCCACAACATGCCGTACCTTCCGCATACGGCATGTATATAAAACTCCTGGAAAATGCTAGATAAAAGCGTTTTCCGGGAGTTTTTATGTTTCGCTAACTCAGGTTTTGCAAATAAAAAGGGACCTGCAAAGAACAGGTCCAGTGTGCTGGTGAAGGTCTCACCTGCGTCAGCAGGCAGATAAGTGTGCCAACGCAAAGACGTGAGTTTACGATACATTATTTCCCTTGGAATACAGGCTTTCTCTTCTCTAAAAATGCATTTACCGCTTCTGCATGGTCGGCAGAATGGGTCAGACGGTCTGCATAATCCGCTTCCAGACTCATGCACTGGTGCAGATCCGGGTACATGATGCGGTTGATGCCACCTTTGATCTCTGCATAGGAAAGAGTAGGTCCGTTTGCCAGGGCAGTAATCTGTTTTTTTACATTTTCTTCCAGTTCTTCAGCTGGTACAGCACGGGTGATGATGCCCATATCAGCTGCTTCTTTTCCTGTAAAACGTCTGCCTGTCATAAAAAGATCGGCAGCTCTTGCAGGACCAACGCGGCGGGTAAGAAGAACGGAACTTCCCATATCCGGTGCCAGTCCAATAGAAGAAAAGGCAAAGGACATTTTTGTGTTTTCCTCTGCAATGGCAAAGTCACAGGCCATGGCAAGGCTCATTCCGCCGCCTGCGCAGGCACCTTCGATCCAGGCAACTACAGGCTTTTCAATCTGGCGGATGTAAAGGACTAGGTGGTTGAAATTAGCCATGTTGGTCTTAGTCTGGGTTGGAGCAGGGATACCGGCTGCATAACAGTCCACACGCTTCTTCATAGAAGTAATGTCACCGCCTGCACAGAACCTGCCGCCTTCGCCCCGGAGCACGATCACGCGGATCTGTGGGTCAAAGCGGAACTGCTCTAAAACTTCGGAAAGCTCCGCTGCCATAGGCTGGCTTAAGGCATTTAACTTTTTGGGGTCATTGAGGATGATATAACCTGCACCATTTTCGATGTAAGTTTTAACATACTGATACATAAAAATACCTCCTGTTATATTTTTCACCAGAGCAAACCAAATCAGTCCAGTGAGAAATCATTTCTGCTCTAAGTATAAGGCAAAAGCATGCAGATTGCACGGTACAAACTATGGATAATCCTACGAAAATAACAGGTGGTAAGGGGAATGTTCTTCGTGCATTCCTACATAGATTAAGAAGGTTTAATCTGTTAAAGTATTATCATACGGTCAGTGTATTTTTTGTATGCTGAAAATGAAAAGTATGGGTGAGAAACCCGGGAAAAGCAATAGATAACAGAACATGTATAACAGGAGGTTACGTTATGATCAAAACAAAATTCACAGAAATGTTTGGAATTGAGAAACCAATCGTCCAGGGCGGTATGCAGCATTTAGGAATTGCTGAATTTGCTTCTTTAGTCTGCAATGCAGGCGGTATGGGAACCATTAACATTACCTGTTATCCAGGTGTAGACGAATTCCACGAAGATGTGATCAAGATGAAAGAATTTACTAATAATAAGCCTTTCATCGTAAATATTTCCCTGGTTCCGGATCTGACAAAGGGTGAAGAAATCTTTAAATATATTGATGTATGTGCAAAAGAAGGCGTTGCAGCTATTGAGTTTGCAGGTGCTTCCCCTGTGGAATTTATGCCAGCCTGCAAAGAAGCAGGTATTAAGATCATCCACAAGAGCCCAAATGCAAAGGTGGCAGCCAGCATGGCAAGAAAGGGCGCTGATGTGATTACCATTGCAGGTTATGAGGTAGCAGGACATCCAAGTATGGATGGAATCGGTACTTTCGTTATTGCCAACAAGGCAGCTAAGGTTTGCGCAGAATATGGCGTTCCGGTGCTGGCAGCAGGCGGCGTTGCAGATGGAAAAGGCCTGGCAGCAGCACTGGCATTAGGCGCACAGGGCGTTGTTTTGGGAACACGTTTTGTAGCAACCACGGAGTGCCCGATCTCTGATAACCACAAGGAATGGCTGTTAGAGCATACAGAAAAAGATACAGTTATTATCCAGAAATCCATTCACAATGCAGCCCGTGTTGCAAACAACATGGCAGCAAAGCTGACTCTGGAAATGGAAAAGAGAGGAACCACTCTGGAAGAATTGATGACGGTTATTGCAGGAAGACTGAGCAAGAAATGCTATAAGAATGGCGATATTGACGGTGGTATTTATGCATTAGGACCGGCAATGGGCCTGATCGATGATATTAAGCCGGTACAGCAGTTAATGGATGACATGGTAGCAGAAGCAGAAGAGGTGATCGGCGGATTAAAGGCTTCTATTTATTAATGATCAAAAGGGATAGAAGAGAAGGCAATAAATACAGAAGGGACTAAAAATAATAATGGCAGACGAGACAAATTACAGACCTTTGGAAGGGGTTAAAGTACTGGAACTTTCTACAATGGTGGCAGCTGGCTCCTGTGGAAGAATGTTAGCAGACTGGGGTGCTACAGTTATTAAAGTAGAAGCTGAAAGCGGAGATATGTTCCGTAATTTCCCAAAAACATTTCTTGTACCATGCACTATGGATGAGAACCCCTTATTTGATAACCTGAATGCCGGAAAAAGAGGCATTGTATTAAATTTAAAGACACCGGAGGGCATGGAAGCCATGCATCGCCTTTTAGCTGAGGCAGATGTATTCCTGACCAATACCCGTGTAAAAGCATTAAAGAAACTGGGACTGGATTACGACTCCTTAAAGGATAAATATCCGAGACTGATCGAGGCGAATATTTCCGGTTTTGGTGAAAAGGGACCGAAGAAAGATAATCCTGGATTTGATACCGTTGCATTCTGGGCAAGCAGTGGTTTTAACGCAGATATGATGGTAGAAGGACCTGGAAGTTATCCTGTATACAGTTCTGCTGGTCCTGGTGATATCGTAACTGCAATGGGTCTGTGCTATGCCATTACAGCCGCTCTTTATAAGCGCACCAAGACAGGAAAGGGCGACCGTGTAAGCTCTTCTCTTTACGGAACTGCACTCTGGTGCTTCCATATCATGGCAGTTGCTACTGAAGAACGCTATGGATGCCAGTATCCAAAGACCAGAGAGGTAAGCGCACCTACAGGCGCTCCTTTCAGGACAAAGGACAACCAGTGGGTCATGACTACTATTTTAAAGATCGAAGAGCAGTGGCCGGTGCTGTGTAATGTATTAGGTGTTCCGGAGCTGGGAACAGACCCAAGATATAACACCTCCCTGCGTCAGAGAGATCCGGAAGTGCGTAAATATCTGATGAAACGTTTTGAAGAAATCTATGCAACCAAGACTGCAGATGAGTGGTGCAAGCTGCTTACAGAGGCAGATATTGTAAATGATAAGCTGGCTCATTACAAAGATATGGAGCACAGTGAGCAGGCATGGGAAAATGAATATATCCATGAAGTAACCTGTCCAAATGGCGGAAAATCCATTCTGGTGCGCCCGGCTATGCGAAGTGACCGTATGGGTATCCCGACCTGGAAGCGGGGCCCTATGTTAGGCGAGCACACAGAAGAGGTTTTAAAAGAGATCGGTTATACAGATGAACAGATCAAGGCCATGGAAGAAAAGAAGGCAGCTGTTCAGATCGATACCACCCAGTTTAAACATCTGGATGAGGAAATGTAAAGAAGGGGATAAATGATGGAAGGGCAGTTTCATTCCTTGATCGATATATTTAAAACAGGAAAAGAGCAGTATCCGGAAAAGACCGCCATTATCATGGGAGAAGATACAAGGACATATGGCCAGATCTTTGACAATGCAAAAAGAATTGCCGGTTTTGTATTGGAAAAAGAGATAATACTTATTTCCTGGCTTCGGAGAGCTGTGCGATTGCTGCCGTCGGAGGAGAATTTGTAAGAGACGTAGAGCCTGGAGAGATTGTAAGTTTTACAAAACATGGAATGAAATCAGATAAAACTATGGCAATCGATCCCAAAAAGCAGGCAAGATGTATTTTTGAATATATATATTTCGCAAGAATGGACAGTGTGATTGATAATGTTAATGTCTATCATGCAAGAATTGTTGCGGGAAAGGCACTGGCAGAGTCGTATCCGGTAGACGCTGATCTGGTTGTTGGCGTGCCGGATTCCGGACTGGTTGCGGCAAAAGGATATTCGGAACAGTCTGGTATCCCGTATGGAATGGCATTCCATAAGAACAGTTACGTCGGAAGAACATTTATTAAGCCAAAACAAAGCCAGAGAGAAAGCAGTGTAAAGATTAAGCTGAATGTAATTGAAGAGGTTGTAAAAGGAAAACGTATTGTTATGGTGGATGATTCTATTGTACGTGGAACAACCTGTGCGAATATCATTAAGATGCTCAAGAAGGCCGGAGCAAAGGAAGTGCATGTAAGAATCAGTTCCCCACCGTTCTTGCATCCATGTTATTTCGGAACAGATGTGCCTTCAAATGAACAGTTGATCGCACATTCTCATACAACGGAACAGATCTGTGAGATGATCGGGGCAGATTCGCTTGGATATATGGAAGTTGAAAAGCTGAAAGATATGGTTGGAGATCTGGCATTCTGTGATGCATGCTTCACGGGAAATTACCCGATGGAAGTACCGGGAAGAGATATTTCACTGGCGTTTGAATAAAAAACAGGTTAAAATAGTCAGGTAGAAGAATTGATGAAGGAGATTATGAGTATGAGTAACGACAGATATACAAGTCCACTTTCAGAAAGATATGCAAGTAAAGAGATGCAGTACATTTTTTCGCCGGATAAGAAGTTCCGCACATGGAGAAAACTCTGGATCGCTCTTGCGGAGACGGAAAAAGAACTGGGACTTGATATTACAGATGAACAGATTGAGGAATTAAAAGCACATGCAGATGATATCAATTATGATGTGGCAAAAGAAAGAGAAAAGGTAGTCCGTCATGATGTTATGTCTCATGTATATGCATACGGAGTACAATGTCCAAAGGCAAAAGGAATCATCCATTTAGGAGCAACATCCTGCTATGTTGGTGATAACACAGACATCATCATCATGACAGAAGCATTAAAGCTTGTCAGAGTAAAATTATTAAATGTGATCAACGAATTATCCAAATTCGCAATGAAATACAAAGATCTGCCAACACTTGGATTTACACATTTTCAGCCAGCACAGCCTACAACAGTAGGTAAGAGAGCAAGCCTTTGGCTGATGGATCTCGTATATGATCTAGAAGATCTTGATCACGTGATCGCTAACATGAGATTATTAGGATCAAAAGGAACAACAGGAACACAGGCAAGTTTCTTAGAGTTATTCGAAGGAAACCACGAAACGATCAAGAAGATTGATGGAATGATCGCCAAGAAGATGGGATTTGACAAATGCCAGCCAGTATCTGGACAGACATACTCTAGAAAAGTTGATTCCCGCGTGATCAATGTATTAAGCCAGATCGCACAGTCTGCTCATAAGTTCTCAAACGACATCAGACTTCTTCAGCACTTAAAAGAAGTAGAAGAACCATTTGAAAAGAACCAGATCGGATCATCTGCAATGGCATATAAGAGAAACCCAATGAGAAGTGAAAGAATCGCTTCCTTAGCAAACTACGTAATGTCAGATGCCATGAATCCAGCATTAGTAGCATCTACACAGTGGTTTGAAAGAACATTAGATGACTCAGCTAATAAGCGTTTAAGCGTTCCTGAATCATTCCTTGCAATTGATGGTATTCTTGATTTATACCTTAATGTAGTAGACGGATTAGTAGTTTATGACAAGGTTATTGAAAAGAGACTTATGAGCGAACTTCCATTTATGGCAACAGAAAATATTATGATGGATGCTGTAAAGGCAGGTGGAGACCGTCAGGAACTTCATGAGCGTATCCGTCAGCTTTCCATGGAAGCAGGCAGAAACGTAAAAGAAAAGGGTGAGGACAACAATCTGTTAGAGCTGATCGCAGCAGATCCTGCATTCAACCTGTCCTTAGAGGATTTAAAGAAGGCTATGGAGCCATCCCGCTATGTAGGACGCGCACCAAAGCAGGTAGAAGAGTTCTTAGAGGAAGTCATCAACCCGATCTTAAAGGAAAACGAAGAAGTTCTGGGAATGACTGCTCAGATCAATGTATAAAAGATCATAAATTTGAAATAAATGGACGAAGGGGGC
>OLNX01002304.1_pt1 | contig 14477 bp, 12 predicted proteins | sample 1672611 | NCBI WGS metagenome assembly OLNX01 (sample SAMEA3136705, study PRJEB25190) | human gut metagenome | reverse complement strand
GGTCAAATAGGACGGTATCAAATCTCCGCATGGTTCGTCAGCCCCTTTCTCCGGCCTGCACCCGCCGCGCGACCTCCTGCGTGAAGCGCGCGGTCGCCGCGCTCGGCGGCACGTCGCGCAGCGTACACATATCGACGGAGCGCGGCGGGATCTCAAAGTCGGTTTTCAGCTCGCGGATCGCGCCGCTCTCCAGCTCCGCGGTCACGAACTCCCGCGTCACGCCCGCCACGCCGAAGCCGATGCGGGCGAGGTCCACGAGCAGGCTCCTTGCGCCCAGCTCGATCTCCGGCGAAAGGGAAACGCCGTGCGCGAGGAAGTATTTTTCCAGATACACGCGCGAGCTGGCCTTGCGCTCGAGCAGAATGAGCGGCAGCGCCGCAAGCTCCTGCATCGAATAGGCGCGCTCAAAGTCACAGGGATAGTCCGCCGCGGCGACGAAGCACGAGTGCGTCGCAAAGCACGGCACGCAGCTCAGCCCCTCGTCCTCGCTCGGCGACGAGGCGAACGCCACGTCCACCTTGCCCGAGCGCAGCAGGCCGAGCACCTTGTGGCTGCGCCCGCTGATGATCTGAATATGGATGTTCGGGTACTTCTTGTGGAATGAGTCGAGGTGCGGCAGCAGAAATTGGCTCGTCACCGTGTCGCTCGCGCCGATGACGAGCTTGCCCATCTGCAGGGCGCGCGTCTGCGCGAGCTTTTCCTCGCCCGTTTCCAAAAGGCCCATCGCGCTGCGGACGTGCTCGAAGAGCATCTGCCCGTCGTCCGTGAGCGTCACGCCGCGCGGGGAGCGGATGAACAGCCGCGTCTGTAAGGCGCCCTCGAGCTGCTTGACGCTCTGGCTCACCGCGGACTGCGAAATGTAAAGGTTCTGCGCCGCGGCGGAAATATTGCCCGTCTCCGCCACCTCGCGGAACACGCGGTACAGCTCTAACTTTGCCGTCATAGCATTGTCCTCCTCAGATCTCGCGCCGTCCCTCGAGCGCGCGCATGAGCGTCGCGTCGTCGGCAAATTCCAGATGCCCGCCCACGGGGATGCCGTAGGCGAGACGGGTGACCTTCACGCCAAAGGGGCGCAGCAGCCGTGCGAGATACATCGCCGTGGCCTCGCCCTCCGTGTCGGGATTGGTCGCCATGATGACCTCGTCGATGCCGCCGGCGGCGACGCGCTCGACGAGAGACTTGATCTCCAGATCGTCGGGACCGACGTGGTTCATCGGTGAGATGACGCCGTGGAGCACATGGTAGCGCCCGCTGTACTCGCGCGAGCGCTCAAGGGCCGCCACATCGCGGGCGTCCGCCACCACGCAGATCACGCGCTCGTCGCGCTTGGGCGAGGCGCAGATGGGGCAGAGCCCCCCGTCCGTCAGGTTGCGGCAGATAGGGCAGCACGTCCCCGGCCGTGAGCGTATCCGGCCGCGCGCGCAGACAATAGCCCCGGTTCGTGACGGCATCAATGTCATAGCCCGCGGCGCGCAGTGCACGCACCGCCTGACTGACCGCCGCGCGCGTCACGCCCAGCTTTTCGCGCATCTCCTCGCCGGATACATAGCCCTCCGCCTCCGTGAGCAGGAGCAAAACATCATCCCGCAGCATCCGATCACACCCCTTGTCGTGCGGTTTCTTTGCCTATAGTGTAGACCACGACGCGCGGATTGTAAAGATGTTTTCGTTTTTGGTTGACAATCAGGCGCGTGTGTGCTATCGTCCGATTGTTAAGTTCATTCACGTTTTACTTTACAATTGGAGGCAACACTATGAAATTTTCCACAAGAGACCTTTGCTTTTGCGCGATCGGCGCGGCGCTCATCGCCGTGTGCGCATGGATCAGCATCCCGGCGGACGTGCCGTTCACGCTGCAGACCTTTGCGATCTTCGCCGTGTGCGGGCTGCTCGGCGGCAAGCGCGGCACGGTGAGCGTGCTGGTGTATCTGCTGCTGGGCGCGGTGGGCGCGCCGGTATTCGCGGGCTTTCGCGGCGGCTTCGCGTCCCTGATCGGCACGACCGGCGGATACCTCGTCGGCTTCATCCTGCTGGCGCTCATCATCGCCCTCGCGCAGGCGCGCTGGGGACTCGGGCAGTGGGTGTTCGTGCTGTCGGCTGCCGTGGGGCTGCTCGTGTGCTACGCATTCGGCACGGCGTGGTTTCTCATCGTCTACACCCGCACGGGCGCGATCACGCTCGGCGTAGTGCTGGCAAAGTGCGTGCTGCCGTTTCTGCTGCCGGACGCGGTCAAGCTCGCCTTGGCGACGCTGCTGCGCGCGCGGCTGTACCGGCGCATCCCCGCATAAGCGGTGGAAAGCCTTTTACCGGCCTGCAAACCCCTTTGTCGAAAAGGAATCCTTTTTTGACAGTTTGAAAAAACGCTCATGGCAAAAGCCATGAGCGTTTTTTATGAGAGAAAAGAAAAAGGATTTGAGGGGATGTTTGAAGGGAGTTATGGGGGGAGAGAAACGAAAGCGAAAAACTCAGATCACTTTTTCTTCTTTCAGTCTGGCAAGGTCTGCGTCGGACAGGCCGAGCACACCCTCGTAGATCTCCTTGTTGTCCTGACCGAGGTCGGGCGCGCACTTGGTGATCTCCGGCTTGGTATCCATGAGCTTGACCGGGTTGCCGGGGACGATCATGTCGCCGATGACCGGGTGCTGCAGGTGCACGAACATCTCGCGGGCGTTGGCGATGTGGTCGTCGTTGACGACGTCGGCAAGCATATTGATCGGCGCAACCGGGACACCGGCCGCATCGATGATGGCCACGCAATCGGCGATGGTGTGCTGGGAGCTCCACTTCTCGATCTCGGGCTTGAGCGCGGCGTAGTTCTCGCAGCGGTGGATGTTGGTGTCAAAGCGCGGATCCTCGAGCAGCTCGGGGCGGTCGAGCGCCTTGGTGCACAGGAGCGTGAAGAGCTTGTCGTTACCGCAGCCGATGACGAAGCGTCCGTCGCTGGCCTGGAAGGAGTCATACGGGAAGGCGGAGGCGTAGCGGTTGCCGATCAGCTCGGGCTGCTTGCCGGAGGCGAAGAAGCGCTGCCAGCCGACCTCAAGGCTGGAGACGACGGAGTCGACGAGCGCGACGTCCACGCGCTGGCCGCGGCCGGTGACGGTGCGGGCGTTGAGCGCCATGAGGATGCCGATGGTGAGGTTCATGCCGCCGAGCACGTCGCCCATGGCATTGCCGACACGCAGCGGCTGGCCGCCGGCCTCGCCGGTGATGCTCATGAGGCCGGAGGTGGCCTGCGCGATGATGTCATAGCCGGGGCGCTGATGCTTCGGGCCGTAGCAGCCGAAGCCGGAGACGGCGGCGTAGATGATCTGGTCGTTGACCTCCTTGAGCACGTCATAGCCGACACCCAGCTTGTCCATAACGCCGGGGCGGTAGTTCTCGACGACGACGTCGGCCTTCTTGACCATCTCGAGGAAGAGCTTTTTGCCCTCCTCGGACTTCAGGTTCAGGGTGATGCCCTTCTTGCCGCGGTTGACGTAGGCATAGTACATGCTGTAGTCGTTCTTCTTCGGGCCCATGGCGCGGGTATCGTCGCCCTTGCCCGGCATCTCGATCTTGATGACGTTGGCGCCGTAGTCGGCCAGCATCATCGTGCAGTACGGACCGGCCAGAACGCGGGTCAGGTCCAGAACAGTAATATTGCTCAATGCTTTTTCCATGGAAATATCTCCTTTATCAGATAATCAGATTGCAGTCAAACGTTTCCGGGGATCAGGCGCCATGCAGCAGGTTTGCCAGCGGGACGTAGATGGTCGAGCAGAGCACGATCAGGATCAGGATCGCAAGGCCGGCGTAGATGAACAGCTGCACGAACGTCTTGTTCTCGTCCTCCTTGGTGCGATTGGGAAGCGCAGTCGCGAGCGCCGCCATAGCCAGCGCGCCGCCGGTGGACAGCGGGGAGATGCCGGACAGAGAGCCGCCGGCGCCGACAGCCGCCATCAGCGCGACCGGGTTCACGCCGCCGACCTGGGCAGCGATGTCCGCGCACATCGGCATCATCGTCGGGTACACCACGCCGAGCGCGGAGCTGACAAGGCTCAGCAGTGCGGCGGAGATGCCCATGAACGGAGTCGCAGTGCCCTTGGTCATGATCTTGGCGAGCGCGTTGCTCATCAGATCGATGCCGCCCATCTTGTTGACGATGTTGAGCAGGGAGCCGACCGCAAGAACCATCACGATGGTGCCCCAGGGCAGGGACTTGAGCGCCTTGCCGTCGTCGGCAACGCCGAACAGGAACAGCAGGCCGGCAACCGCGAAGGCGGCGACGCCGATGTTGACCTTGACGAAGATCAGCAGCACGAGCATGAGCACGATGCTCAGCAGAGAGATGATCTGCTTTGCGTTGAACTTCTCAAGCGTGCCGCGCTCGATCGGGTTGAGCGGCTGCTTGACCTTGTGGCCCTTGAAGATGAACCAGAACACGAGCGAGGACACGATCGTCACGAGCGTCTGGCAGACCAGAATGGTGGGCATAACGTTTGCAATGTTGGCCTCGGCTGCGGCGCCGGTGATGATGGCAGCCTCAGGCGTGATTGGCGTCATACGTCCGGCCATCAGGCCCTGCTCGCCGATCAGGACGAGCATCAGCGGGTTGAAGCCGACCTCCACGGCGATGATCGCCGCGAGTGCGGGGATGATCGCCAGCGCAGGCACAGCGCCAGGACCGACGCCGGCAATGACGAAGCCGGCAATGTAGACCATGATGGGCAGGACCCACATCTTGTTTCCGGCCAGCGCGATGATCTTTCTGGCCAGCAGGTCCAGTGCGCCGGTCTGCGTGATGGCCGCGAACAGCAGCGTGATGCCGACGAGCGTGGTAAACATGGAGGTGCTGAAGCCGCCGATCAGATCTTTATCGGTCAGGCCGAAGATACGCACCATGATAACGCCGAATGTGACTGCCACAACACCGACGTTGACCTTGCGGAAGAAAGCCAGCAGGATCACGACGATGAACAGCACCAACGAGATAATATCAAATGCAGTTTCCATAAATGATTCCCTCTCTAATATGGTTCAGATTTGTGGATGCGTGCCGCTCTCAGCAGCAGGGCGGGGTCTTAGTGTTGATGTTCTGCTGATGGCCGCTGTAGATGCCGTCGATGAAGCTCTTCTGATACTTCGCGGCAGCCAGCAGCTTTTCGAAGTCGATGCCGGTGTCGTAGCCCATGCGCTGGAGCATGTACACGAGATCCTCCGTGGCGGTGTTGCCGGAGGCGCCCGGTGCGAACGGGCAGCCGCCGAGACCGCCGAGCGTGGACTGCACCGTCTTGATGCCGCACTCGATGGCGGCGAGCGTGTTGGCCTGACCCATGCCGCGGGTGTCGTGGATGTGGATCTGGAACTCGCAGTCGGGCATGACCTCGGTCACGGCGTGGATCGTATCACGTACCTGACGCGGGTCAGCGATGCCGATCGTGTCGGCCAGGCAGATGGAACGGATGCCCATGTCGTAGACGCGCTTGGTGAAGTCGACCACCTTCTGGATCGGCGGGATGCCCTCAAACGGGCAGCCGAACGACGTTGCCAGCGCCACACAGATGTTCATCTGCGGGTAGGTGTCCATGATCTTCTGCAGCTCTTCCAGAGACTCCTCATGCGTTCTGCGGATGTTGGCCTTGTTGTGGCTCTCGCTGACCGAGATCACGTAAGAGATGTTGCGGATGCCGGCGTTGAAGGCGTTTTCCACGCCGCGGAAGTTCGGCGCGAGCGCATACAGCACCGCGTTCGGATACTTCTCGATGCAGGCCTTGGCCAGATCCGCCGCGTCCGCCATCTGCGGGATCGCCTTGGGGCTGACGAAGGAAGTGACCTCCATCTGCGTCACACCGGCGTCGAACAGTCTGTCGATCAGGTCGAGCTTCTGCTCAAAGGTCAGCATCTGCTTAAGATTCTGCCAACCGTCGCGCGGGCCGCATTCCAGAACATTGATCTTGTTTGCCATGATAGATTCCTCCTGACATTCCGTTTTTATTTCGTGACTACCTTGTGTTACCGTGACATCATTTTGCTTAACAAGTAAGCTTAATAACCTGAGACAAAACCTTGTCAATCGTTACTTATATTTTGCACTTTCCTTGAAATTTTTCAATCCGAAATTGCGAAAACGCGAAATTATCATCATTTCGCCCATTTAACGGCCGGGATTCTATAGCATTTCGACGCATCTCTGCTTAAATTATTTAAAGATAAGCAAAATTAATTCAAAATAAGTTAAGCAGGTATTGCTTTTTTAACGACCGTTTAGTATAATGTTAAGCAATAGCGGTTCACCCGCGCAACCATTATGACACAAAGGAAGTTTCCCGTTATGGCTACACTCAAAGACATCGCGGACATCTGCGGCGTCTCCACAGCGACCGTCTCCTATGTTCTGTCCGGTCGCGGCACGGAAAAGCGCATCACCGAGCAGACGCAGCAGGAGATCCGAAAAGCGGCAGAGAGCCTCGACTATGAATATAAAGGCCGCAACAAGGCGGTGCTCAAGTACCGCGTCACGGTCTATTTCCCGCTCTCGGGGCTCAAGATGCTCCTGCCGTCGTTTCTCGAGGCATTCAACCGCATCGTCGACGCCGAGACCTCAAACATCGACATCCTCCTGCGGCCGTACACGCAAAACCAGCTCCACCTCCAGCGGGAGCTGTGGGCCGAACGCAAGGGTACTTCCGCCGTCGTCATCTCCCCCGGCGGAACAGACCTGGCAAACCTCGCCGAAAAGCAGACGCTCGTGCCGGTCATCCTGCTCAACCGCACACTGCCGAATTACTCCTACGTCGGCTTCGACCAGCTTGAGTCCGGCCGTCTCGCCGCAGAGCACGCCCTCAAGCGCGGCGGAGACAGCATCCTGCTCGTCTCGTCGCCGACCCTGTTCGGCACGTCGTGGCGCAGCAGCGCCTTTTCCGACTACTGCCTGCAGCACGGCGTAAATCTTGAGCACAGCACCATCAGCGCCGACACGAGCATCCGCGCCGGCTATGAGCTTGGCAAGGCGCTCGTGCGCAGCAACCGGCTCAAGAAGGTCATCTGCTGCACGTATGACATGACGGCGCTCGGCCTCACCACCGCCCTGTCGGAGGAGAACATCGTCGTCGGCAAGGACGTGGAGATTCTCACCACCAGCTCGAGCGACGATGATCTGCTCGCCTACAGCAACCCGCCGATCACCGTGGTGGATCTGAAGTTTGGCAACCTGTGCTACATGGCCATGCGCCTCGGCATGGACATTGCGACCGGGCGGGCGAGCTATCCGCAGGAGATCTCGCTGCACCCGACGATAATCTACCGGAAATCGTGCCCGGCCTGAGCGCAGGGTGCAAAAAAGAGAGACTGTCAAAAAGTATTACTTTTTGACAAAGGGGTTTGCGGCCTGACTGCAGCGCACGCGCTGTCCGCCTTGGGCGGACGGCGCGCACGTTTGCAGGCCGAGAAGTATTTTCTCCGCCGCACATGTCGCCGGAGAAAATGATCTGACCTTCTTTCGCCGCTGCGGCGGCGAAACTCTACGAGGTTCTTAGATAAACTGAAGAGAGCTTGTCACGTCTTATGACAAGCTCTCTTTTTCGTTATAAAATGCGGTTTAGTTCCAGAAATCCGTTCCGGTGATGCCGATGTCGGCGGCGTGGAACTGCGGATCCTTGCCCTCGCTGCGCTGGCGCATATAGTCCTTGAGCACGGCAACGCCCTTGTTGCCGAGAATCAGGATGACGGGGACGTTGATGATGACCATCGTGGCCTGGAGCATATCGGCCGTATCCCACGCGAGACCGGCGCTGACCGTTGCACCGACGAACACGATCAGAGACGCAAGCACGCGGAACACCATCATGCCCGCCTTGCTCGGGTCGCGCTTGAGGATGTACTTCAGGCAGCCCTCGCAGTAATAATAGTTGCCGATGAGCGTCGTGAACGCGAACAGGCACATGGACACGGCGATGAAGATCGGACCGAAGTTGCCGAGCGACTGCTGCACGGACGCCTGCACATAGGCGGCGCCGGCAGCCTCGGGCGTCGGGACAACGCCCGAGCACAGGCACATGAACGCCGTGGCCGAGCAGATGAGCAGCGTGTCGATGAACACGGACAGCATCTGCACAAGACCCTGCTTGGCCGGGTGCGAGACGTCGGCCGTGGCGGCTGCGTTCGGCGCCGAGCCCATACCGGCCTCGTTGGAGTACAGGCCGCGCTTGATGCCCCACATGATGCAAGAGCCGGTGAAGCCGCTGAACGCCGCCTTGAAGTTGAACGCATCGCGGAAGATGTTGGCGATGACGCTCGGGAAGATCCTGATGTTCATGAACACGACGACGAGCGACATCACGATATACAGCAGACCCATGACCGGCACGAGCACGCCCGTGACATTGGTCAGGCGCTTGCCGCCGCCGAGCACGCACAGGGCGAACAGCACCGCAAGAATCGCGCCGATGATATACGGCGTGCGGCCCTTGACATAGAAGCTGAAGCCGCCGAACGCATCCTGCAGGTTGTAGGCCGCGAGCATATTAAAGCCCACGACATAGGTCAGGATCAGCACGACCGCGAACACGACGCCGAGCCAGCGCTGGTGCAGCGCTTGCTCCATGTAGTACGACGGGCCGCCGTAGCTGCTGCCGTCCGCATCGCGTTTTTTGTAGACCTGCGCGAGCGCAGACTCGATAAATGCGCTCGCACCGCCGACCAGCGCCACGACCCACATCCAGAACACGGCCCCGGGGCCGCCTAGGATGATCGCGCCGGTGACGCCGACAATGTTGCCCGTCCCAACCGTCGCGGCCAAGGCGGTGGACACGGCCTGGAAGGGGGTCATGGCCCCGTCCTGCGCGGTTTTTTTCTGGAACATGCGCCCCAGCGTGGACCGGATGGCCAGAGGGAATTTGCGAATCTGCAAGAATCGGGTACGCAGGCTCAGGTACAGTCCCACACCGAGAATGCACACCATGGCCGGAACGCCCCACACGAAATCGTTGACCGCCTGGTTGACGGACGTAATGAAGTCCAGAATGGGAATCGTCTCCTTTGTGTCTTGATTTGTACGCTGTGCACAAGCCTAGCAGGTATGGCGGAAATTGTCAAGGAAAATACAAAAATGTGGGGAAGGCATTGGCCTTTTTTTTCGTTGGTATTTTTGGAATAAAAAACAAACAGCGTGGGGGAGAGGCTGCGGCGCGTCCCCGCCGGACCGGAAGAGAAAAATCATCAAGGGGGAAACAGCATGAAGCGTGTGTTTGTCAAAGCGGTGTTGATGCTGCTGGTGCTCGCGCTGCCTGCCGTGGCATGCGGGCAGACGGTGAGGCAGACCGTCACGGAGAACGGCAGGATACGGGAGACGCTTGTCACCTTTGCAGAGGCGCCGCAGGCCATACGCGACCTCATGAACGGACACGGCCTGGGCGACGCGCGCTGCGTATGCGGCGCAGCGCTGGAGCAGGAAGCGATGGCCGGGAGCACGGATATCGCCGGCCTGCCGTGGACGAGCAGCGCACTGATGGTGGTGGAGCGAGGCGGCGCGTATGCGCTGGTGGGCTTGCGCTGTGAGTCGGGCGGCAGAAATGCGCGCGTGGAGGATTTTGGCGCCCTGGGCCTGCCGCTGGGCGAGGGGTGTGCCGTGCATCCCCTATGGGATGAGGACACGCGGCTTTGCGGCTTTGAGCTGCTGCTTCCTGCGGAGGGCGGAGAGTGGCGCTGGCGCTTCGGCTGCCACGCGGTCAGCGGATGGCAGGCCGTGGAGCATACGGATACGGATGGCCGGCGCACGGTTTTTGCCTGGAATGGAGAGATAGAGACAGACGGCGAGCGATTCTGCGTGCCGGTCAAGACGTGGCTCGCAGAGCAAACGCGGCTGGACAGCCTGCCCATCACGGCTGATGGGGCCCGCCGGTTGGAGGAGGAGCACCGCACGGCGCTTGCGGGGACGGACCTGTGCCTCATCTGGGGCGTGAATCTGCGCAGCGAGGCTACCTCCAGCTCACTCAGCCTGGGAAGGTATCATGTGGCGCTGGCGCAGGTGCTGGACCAGAAGCCGGGCACGGAGGTCCCTTGGTATCATGTGCAGGTAGGCGGCACGCAGGGTTATGTCAGCGGAAGATATGTTTCCTTCCCTGAGGACTGGGCGGAGTTTGTTTATCGGGCTTCCAGCCCGTGTCCGGTGGTGACGGCAGTGGCCGGCAGATCAGTGGTGACGGACATGGATGGCGGCGGCGCACTGTGCGTTGCGGAAGCGGGACGGCGCATGCGCGTGCTGGCCGAAACAGAGGACGGCTGGCTGCACGTGTTTTTGCCCCGGGATGATTTGGATGGATCCCTGAACCAGCCGGGAATCTATGGATATCTGCGCCGGGAGGATGTCGCGCTGTGGCTGGGCCCGGATGCGTATTTTCCCTGAGCTTCCCACTTGCCATACCGTGCTATAATGGACGCATCCCATGTGGAGAGGAAGCGTTTGTCATGGAGCGGACAGGCTTTGTGCTGGAGGGCGGCGGCATGCGCGGCATTTATACCGCCGGGGTGCTGGATGAACTGATGGACTGGGGGATGGCGCCCGACGGGATTCTGGGCGTATCAGCGGGCGCGATCCACGGGGCGAGCTTCGTCTCCGGTCAGCAGGGGCGAAACATTCGCTACACCAAGAAATATTGCCGCAACTGGCGCTTCATGAGCCTGCGATCCATGCTGCTCACGGGCGACCTGGTGGGCCGCGTCTTCAGCTACGAGGAATTGCCCTACCGGTTGGACCCTTTTGATTTCGACGCGTTTTTCAGGAGCCCTGTGCGCTTCTACGCCCTGGCTACCGATGTGGAAACGGGCGAGGCGGTGTGTCTGGAGGGAAAGCCGGACGCGCACGCCCTGCTGGAAGCCCTTAGGGCCAGCTCGTCCATGCCGCTGGTGTCCACCATCGTTGAGTGGGAGGGACGCCGCTATCTGGACGGCGGAACGGCAGATTCCATTCCGCTGAAACGCTTCCAGGACATGGGGTACACGCGGTGCCTCGTGGTGCGCACGCAGCCAGAGGGCTTCGTCAAGCGGCCGGACCGGTCACTCGCGCTCATGCGCGTGCGTTACCGCCGCTACCCCGCCTTTGTCAGGGCCTGCGAGCGAAGGCATGAGGTGTACAACGCCTCGCTGGCCTATGCCGGTCAGGCCCAGGCCGAGGGGCGCGCCCTGGTGCTGTGCCCCTCCCGCCGCATTCCCATCGGGCGGGTGGAAAAGAATCCGAAGGTGCTGGAGGCACAGTACCAACTGGGTCGGGCCGACGCGCGGGCCGCGCGGGAGCGTATCGAAGCGTTCCTTGGGACAAAATAGGGTGGCTTCATCCCCGAAACTGCCGGAAAACCGGCATTTTCAGGCCATACAGGCTTGCCAAAGCCGCTGTTTCGTTCTATAATGATGCGAACCGGCGGCATTGTTCTGCCTGGAAACACGATGGAAAGGAAGGTGCGAGTCATGGAAACAGTCAAAACCAACTTCATCTGGGACGCCGTACAGGAAGATTTACGGAGCGGGCGCTATCAAAGCGTGCACACGCGCTTTCCCCCGGAACCCAACGGTTACCTGCACATCGGACATTGCAAGGCACTGGTGGCGGATTTTCTGACCGCCGAGCACTTCGGCGGCGTGACCAACCTGCGCTTTGACGATACCAACCCCGCCAAGGAAGAGACGGAATATGTGGACGGCATCATGGCCGACATCCGCTGGCTGGGATTCGACTGGAAGGGCGGGCTGTTTTTCGCCAGCGAGTACTATCAGCAGTGCTATGATATCGCCGTGGACTGGATCAAGCGTGGGCTCGCCTACGTGTGTGAACTCTCGCCCGAAGAGGTGCGCCTCTACCGCGGCACCCTCACCCAGCCTGGCAGGAACAGCCCTTATCGGGACCGCCCCGTGGAGGAAAGCCTGCGCCTGTTTGAGGAGATGAAGGAGGGCAAGCATCCCGAGGGCAGCATGATCCTGCGCATGAAGATCGACATGGCCAGCCCCAACATCAACATGCGCGACCCGGCCATGTACCGCATTCTCTTCAAGGAGCATCACCGCACGGGCAAGACGTGGTGCATCTACCCCATGTATGACTTCGCCCATCCCATCGGCGATGCGCTGGAGGGCATCACCCACAGCCTGTGCTCGCTGGAGTATGAGGATCACCGCCCCCTGTATGACTGGGTGGTGGAGCATGCGTCCAACATGCTGCCCTCCCGTCCCCGCCAGATCGAGTTCAGCCGCCTGAACCTGACCCGCACCATCATGTCCAAGCGGTATCTGCGCATGCTGGTGGAGGGCGGCTACGTATCCGGCTGGGACGATCCCCGCATGCCTACGCTGTGCGCGATGCGCCGCCGGGGCTATACGCCGGAGAGCATCCGCGATTTCATCGACCGCATCGGCGTGGCCAAGGCCGACAGCACCGTTGATCTGGCCCTGCTGGAGCACTGTGTGCGCGAGGACCTGGGCGAAAAGGTGCCTCGTGCCATGGCCGTGCTCCGGCCCCTGAAGGTGATCCTGACCAACTGGCCCGCGGACAAGCGTGATGAGCTGGATATGGAAAACCATCCGAACCATCCCGAAATGGGCACGCACAAAACCGTGCTTACCCGCGAGATCTATATCGAGCGCGAGGACTTCATGGAGAATCCGCCCAAGAAGTACTTCCGCCTCTATCCCGGCAACGAGGCGCGTCTCAAGGGCGCCTATATCATCCGCTGCGACGGGTGCGAAAAGGACGGGCAGGGCAATGTGACGGCGGTTCTGTGCACTGTGGACATGGACACCCGCAACGGAACCGAGGGCGCAAACCGCAAGGTCAAGGGCACCCTGCACTGGGTCAGCGCCGAGGACTGCATCCCCGTGGAGGCGCGCCTCTACGAGCCGCTGCTCATGGACGAGGAAGCGCTTGCCAAGGAGGAGGCTGAGGCCGACGCTGAGGCGCAGGCCGAGGCCGAAGGCGCCGAGGCGGCGCCGGTGAGCAGCGCAACCCTCAAGACCGATTTCCTCAAGAAGCTCAACCCCGACAGCCTCGAGGTCTGCCGCGGCTATGCCGAGCGGTTCCTTGGAGATGCGCAGGTGGGCGATACCTTCCAGTTTCTGCGCATGGGCTACTTCTGCAAAGATCCCGACTCCACAGATGAGCTGCCTGTCTTTAACCGCGTGGTGGGCCTCAAGGACAGCTTTGCCAAACAGGTAAAGGGATAAGGGAGTATGGACCCTGCTTGACGGGTCAATCAAAGGGGGCTGTTTCCGAGAGGAAGCAGCCCCCTTTGCCGGTCGAGCAAGGCAAGGCAGCGCTTGGGTAACCGGCTGTGCCCTTTCTGCGTTTCGGGGTATTGATCCCGTGGCACACATACAAAGGGAACTTGTTGCGACGGGTAAGCATCAAGACTTGTTGTCAAAGACCATCGACAAATTTTCGTTTCTGGATATAATATATAAGTTGGATGCCTGAAATCCAATTTCTGTTCATCATAAAGGAGGCTCCCCATGACCGTACGCACCCGGTTCGCGCCCAGCCCCACGGGCTATCTGCACCTGGGCGGATTGCGCACCGCCCTCTACACCTACCTGTTCGCCAAGAAGAACGGGGGCAAGTTCATCCTGCGCATCGAGGACACCGATCAGGAACGCGAGGTGCCCGGCGCGGTGGATCTGATCTACAAGAGCCTGCGGGAGGCGGGGCTGGAATACGACGAGGGCCCGGATGTGGGCGGCGACTACGGCCCCTACATCCAGACCCAGCGGCGTGGCATCTACCTGCCTTATGCCATGCAGCTGGTGGAGAGCGGCGCCGCCTATCCGTGCTTTTGTACCAAGGAGGAGCTCCAGGCCCGGCGCGACGCAGCCACGGCCCGCGGCGAGCAGTGGAAGTATGACAAGCACTGCCTGAACATTCCCAAGGAGGAGGCCCTGCGCCGCATGCAAAGCGGCGAGCCGTATGTCATCCGGCAGAATATCCCCCTCACCGGCACGGCCAGCTTTGACGACGCGCTCTACGGCCATGTCGAAGCCCCTTGCGACACGCTGGACGACAACGTGCTCATCAAGGCCGACGGTCTGCCCACCTATAACTTTGCCAACGTCATCGACGACCACCTCATGGGCATCACCCATGTCATGCGCGGCACCGAGTATCTGAGCTCCGCGCCCAAGTACAACCTGCTCTATGAGGCGTTCGGCTGGCAGCCGCCGGTCTACATTCACCTCAGCCCCGTCATGAAGGACGCCACCCGCAAGCTCAGCAAGCGCTACGGCGACCCCAGCTTCGAAGATCTGCTGGCCCAGGGCTATGTGCGCGACGCGATCATCAACTTTATCGCGCTTCTGGGCTGGAGCCCGGGGGACGAACGGGAGTTTTTCACGCTGGACGAGCTGGTGCAGGCCTTTGACCTCAAGGGGCTGAGCAAGGCTCCCGCCATCTTCAACACCGAGAAGCTGGTCTGGTTCAACCATGAGTACATCATGATGAAACCGGATGCGGAGATAGCTTGTCT
>OLNX01002301.1_pt1 | contig 14489 bp, 10 predicted proteins | sample 1672611 | NCBI WGS metagenome assembly OLNX01 (sample SAMEA3136705, study PRJEB25190) | human gut metagenome | reverse complement strand
AAGATCTGCTACACCCGGTTCGATTCTATGATGACCCAGACCGCAGCCACCATGGAGGTGCTGCCGCTGTCCATCGAACCCACCGAGCAGCAGAAGGCAGAAGCCCGCCGCAGCCAGATCCTGTACAAGCCCAGCAGCGAGGAAGTATTCAGCGCGATCATCCCGGAGTATGTGGCCGGCATCGTCTACGGCGCCGTGTGCGAGAGCGTGGCAAGTGAGCTTGCCGCCCGCCGCACCGCCATGGATGCCGCCACCAAGAACGCCGGTGAGATGATCGATCATCTGAACCTGTATTATAACCGTGCCCGTCAGGCCGCCATCACGCAGGAGATCACCGAGATCGTGGCCGGCGCGGAGATTTAACAACCTATCAAAAAGGAGTTGTAGCCTATGTCCGAAAAACATATCGGCAAGGTGCTCCAGGTCATCGGCCCGGTGCTGGACATCCAGTTTGAGGATGGCCAGCTGCCGGAGCTGCTCAACGCCATCGAGATCGACAACCACGGCGAAAAGCTGGTGGTCGAGGTGGCACAGCACACCGGCGATAACGTGGTGCGCTGCATTGCAATGAACAGCACCGATGGTCTGGTGCGCGGCACCGAAGCCGTGGATACCGGCGAACCCATCAAAGTGCCCGTGGGCGACCAGTGTCTGGGCCGCGTGTTCAACCTGCTGGGTGAGCCCGTGGACAACAAGCCCGCCCCGGCCCCGGAGGCCTACTGGCCCATCCACCGCCCTGCTCCCAGCTACGAGGAGCAGCAGTCCACCACCGAGATCCTCGAGACCGGCATCAAGGTCGTTGACCTGATCTGCCCCTACGCAAAGGGCGGCAAGATCGGTCTGTTCGGCGGTGCAGGCGTCGGCAAGACGGTCCTGATCCAGGAGCTGATCTATAACATCGCCACCGAGCACAACGGCTACTCGGTGTTCACCGGCGTCGGCGAGCGCACCCGTGAGGGCAACGACCTCTACGGCGAAATGACCGAGAGCGGCGTCATCAACAAGACGGCGCTGGTCTACGGCCAGATGAACGAGCCCCCCGGAGCCCGTATGCGCGTGGCACTGTCCGGCCTGACCATGGCGGAGTATTTCCGCGATGTGAAGAATCAGGACGTGCTGCTGTTTATCGACAACATCTTCCGCTTCACCCAGGCCGGTTCCGAGGTGTCGGCTCTGCTGGGCCGTATGCCCTCTGCTGTCGGTTACCAGCCCACCCTGGCCACCGAGATGGGCGCTCTGCAGGAGCGCATCACCTCCACCCGCAAGGGTTCCATCACCTCGGTGCAGGCCGTCTACGTCCCCGCCGATGACCTGACCGACCCGGCTCCTGCAACCACCTTCGCCCATCTGGACGCAACCACCGTTCTGAGCCGTAAGATCGTGGAGCAGGGCATCTACCCCGCTGTCGATCCGCTGGCTTCCACCTCTCGCATTCTGGAAGCCGATATCGTGGGTGAGGAACACTACCGTGTGGCCCGCAAGGTGCAGGCCACCCTGCAGCGCTATCAGGAGCTGCAGGACATCATCGCCATCTTGGGCATGGACGAGCTGAGCGAAGAGGACAAGCTCACCGTCACCCGTGCCCGCAGGCTGCAGAAGTTCCTCAGCCAGCCCTTTGCGGTGGCCGAGAACTTCACCGGCCTGAAGGGTGTGTACGTCCCGCTGGCAGAGACCGTCAAGGGCTTTGCCGCCATTGTGGACGGCCAGTGCGATGACCTGCCCGAGTGGGCATTCTTCAACGTGGGTACCCTTGCGGATGCCCGCAAGAAGTACGCAGACAAACAGGCGGAGGAAAAGGGCGGTGCCAACTGATGGAAAAGTTCATCCTGAACATCACGGCTTCCAGCGGTGAATTCTATCAGGGCTACTGCGAGAGCCTGACCCTGCCCACCGGCGACGGCGTGTACGGCGTGCAGGCCGGGCACAACCCCGTGTTGGTGGCCCTGCACATGGGCATTGCAAAGTTCACCGTGGACGGTGAGACCCGCGAGGTGCTGGTGGGCGACGGCATTGCAGAAGTGACCCCCACCTTTGTCCTGCTGCTGGTGGACAGCGCCGAGCGGCCCGAAGATATCGACCGCAACCGCGCCGAGGCTGCCCGCATCCGGGCCGAGGAGCGCCTGCAGCACAAGCAGAGCATGCACGAGTACTACCAGAGCAAGATCGCACTGGACCGCGCCATGCAGCGCCTGCAGACGGCCGCCAAATACAAGCGTTAAACGCTCCCCTCAAACAGAACACCGTCAGCCTGACACAACGGGCTGACGGTGTTTTTGTTGTTTTACTGCGCTTCGATCTGCGCTCCCCTGCTGCACCCTCTTGTAAATTGCCGCGGAAAAGCGTATCATAGAATCAAATACAAGCAAAGGAGCATTCTTATGCGTGCATACGAGCGACTGTTGAATTATGTCCGCGTTTACACTACCTCCGACCCCGAGAGCGGCACCCACCCCTCGGCAGAGCGGGAGTTTGACCTGGCCCGCCAGCTGGTGGAAGAGATGAAGGCTCTGGGCATCGAGGATGCCCGGGTAGACGAGCACTGCTATGTCTACGGCAGCATCCCTGCCACCCCCGGCTGTGAGGACAAGCCTGCCCTGGGCCTGATCGCCCACATGGACACCGCCCCCGACGCTTCCGGCGAGAACGTCAAGCCCATCCTCCACGAGAACTACGACGGCGGCGATGTCACCCTGCCCGGCACCGGCATGGTCATGAAGACCTCGCTGTTGGTCGACGGGGCGGAGCGCACATTCACATCATTCGTCGTGGCCATGCTTTCGGCCTTCGGCGTGATGGCAAGCTCCTGCACGTCGGCAGGCCACTTGGCCGTGTCACGCTCCGGCGTGCCGCCGAGATGGTTGGAGGCGAAGATGGACGCGACGGTGCAGCTGCTCTTGGTGACGAGCATGGCGACCTGTCCGTTATAGCGCACAGAGCCGTTCCAGGTGTTGTCCTTCCAGTCGAGCGCGACCTCGTAGATCTGGCCGCCCAGATCGACGCTGTACCGGTAATCCGCCGTCTTGCCGGTCTTTTTGTAGTTGGCCTGCAGCAGCACAGTGGACAGAGCCGCCGCGTCGCTTTCGGACAGCGACACGGGATCGTCGCTGCCGTAGGTCACAACGGCGCTGGTACTGGGCTGCGGCTCGGCGGCCTGCGGGACAGTGATCATGAACTGGCCGTTCGTGTCCTGCTCGTCAAACTGGAACATCAGCTCCTGTGCGCCGCCGCGCGGAACGAGCGTGAAGCCCTTGTCGCTGGTCGTGACGGTGTAGAGGCCGGACGCCTCATAGAATGCGCGGAACATGCCGGAGAGCGTCTGCCCGTCCGGCAGCTTGTCGATGCCGCAGGTATACGGCGTGCCGGGCTGGACGGCGGCGAACATCGTATCGCGCAGCGACGCGTCCGTGATAAGGTGCAGCGGCAGGAGCAGATCAAGCGTGCCGGAATCGAGCGCGATCTCGCGGTGCTCACCCATGAAGAAGTACCATTTTTCATTGGTGTTCTTCGGATCCTTGACATACAGGCACCAGCTGTCTGTACCGCCGGATTCGTTCGTCTTCGTATAAACGCCGCACTCGCCGTAGCTGTTGGTATATGTCTCGGCGGTGATGCCCTCGTTATTTTTGGTGATGAGCTTGCTCAGCGCGCTGAGCTTTTTCTTTGTCGTGAACTGGTAGCCGCCGTAGGAGACGAAATCCGATTCATTGAGCTCGGCGGACAGGGGCAGCTCGATGGTCGTGCCGGTGGAAAACGCCTTGGCCCTGATCACCGTGTCGCTGCCCTTGGAGCAGCCGCGCGCGACCAGCACAATGATGAGCACCAGCAGCACGAGCGCTGCGGCCGCGATCAGCAGCGGCAGATTTCTGCGCAGCCAGATGCTTTGCTTTCTTCTTTTGTTCATAGCCGTACCTCCATGATTGTGTTCGGGGCTGCGAAGCACGAGGATAGACTTCGCGCAGTATATTCATGATTATGATAGCACAGCTTTCTGAAAATAGCAATTCTTCATAAAAAAATAAGATTTGACGATTTTCCTTGCGAAGCGCCGCTTCTGCTGGTATGATGTCAGAAAAGACTGACAGGAGGGATCTTTCTTGCGCTTCAGATGTCTGGTCATGGATCACGACGACACCACGGTCAACAGCACCGCCACCATCCACTTTCCGTCGTTCCTTGCCTATTTAAAGCTCGTGCGCCCGGAGGCGTCGTATACGCTGGAGGACTATTTCCGCAAAAATTTTGACCCCGGCATCATGGCGCTGTTCACCGGTGAGCTCGGCTTTTCGGAGGAAGAACTCGAGGGCGAGTTCCGCTTCTGGCAGGACTGGGTGCGCACGCGCGTGCCGAGCGCCTATCCCGGCATCTGCGAAATTCTGCGGCGGCACAAGGACGCGGGCGGGTATATCGCCGTCGTCTCGCCCTCCATGCGCGAGAGCATCGAGCGCGATTACCGGGAAAACGATCTTCCCGAGCCGGATATCATCTTCGGCTGGGAGCAGCCGCCCGAGCAGCGCAAGCCGAACACCTGGCCGCTGGAGCAGATCATGGAGCGCTTCGGCCTTGAGCCGCAGGAGCTTCTTGTCGTCGACGATCTGAAGCCCGGCTACGACATGGCGCGCGCCGCAGGCGTTCCCTTCGCCGCCGCAGGCTGGGCGAATGATATCCCGGAAATCGAGCAGTTCATGCGGAAAAACTGCGATTTCTACTGCAAAACCGTCGCCGATCTCGACCGGCTGCTGGAGGAATAAGCGTAGCGTGCCACCAAGGCTCTCACGCCGGATGTAGGGGCGGACGACGCTGTCCGCCCGCACGGAATGCAACCTTTATTTGGAAATTGACGGCGAAATCGTATGCACCTGCATACTTGACTGTAGGGGTCGATGCCCACATCGACCCATTGGGAAGTTACGAATTCGCCAAAGACTCCCGTAAAAACAGCACATTCTGCCGGGCGGACAGAGTCGTCCGCCCGGCAGAAAGCGGTCTGCTGCAAAAGCAGACTTTTTGACAAACTGAAACAGCCGCTCCCGGGATTGAACGGGGCGGCTGTTTGTATGCTCTGCTTATTTCTTTATGGCCAGCGCCTGCTTGACCTTGGCGATGATGCCGTCGGCATTGACGCCGTAGGCGTCGAGCACCAGCGGGGCCTTGCCGCTGCGGCCAAACTCGTCGTTGACGCCGTGGCGGACGACGGGCACGGGGTAATTCTCGCTCAGATATTCGGCGACTGCCGCGCCAAGACCGCCGAGGACATTGGCCTCTTCGGTGGTGACGATCGCGCCGGTTTCCTTCGCGGCCTTCAGAACCAGCTCGGTGTCGAGCGGCTTGATGGTGTGCATATCGACGACGCGGGCGGAGATGCCCTCGGCGGCCAGCTTTTCGGCGGCGGCCAGCGCCATCTGCACGTTCATGCCGACCGCGATGATGGTCACGTCGGTGCCGTCGCGCAGCGTCGCGCCCTTGCCAAGCTCAAACCTGTAGTCGGGGATGGAATCCGTGACCGTTTCGACGGCCAGACGGCCCAGACGCATATAGGCCGGACCCTCGTAGTTGACCAGCGCCTCAACGGCCAGCCGCATCTCGTTGCCGTCGCACGGGCACAGGACCAGCATACCGGGGATGGCGCGCATGATGGCAAAATCCTCGATGCACTGGTGCGTCGCGCCGTCCTCGCCGACGGACAGACCGCCGTGGCTGCCGACGACCTTGACATTCAGGTGCGGGTAGGCAACGGAGTTGCGGACCTGCTCCCAGGCACGGCCTGCTGCAAACATGGCGAACGTGTTGACGAAGGGCTTGAAGCCGCACAGGCTCATACCGGCGGCGACGCCGACCATATCGGCCTCGGCGATGCCCATATCAAAAAAGCGTTCCGGGCAGGCGGCCTTGAAATACTTCGTCATGGTCGCGCCTGCGAGGTCTGCGTCGAAGCAGACAAGGTCAGGATATTTTTCGGCCAGCGCGGCAAGCGCCTTGCCGTATGCTTCACGGGTTGCAATTTTCTCAGCCATTTTTTAACCCTCCAGTTCCTTGATCTTCGCTTCAAGCTCTGCTTTGGCCTGCGCCCACTGCTCGTCGTTTGGCGCCTTGCCGTGCCAGCCCGCGTTGTTTTCCATAAAGCTCACGCCTTTGCCCTTGATGGTCTTTGCGAGGATCATGGTGGGCTGCCCCTTGGTCTGCTCGGCTTCCTTGTAGGCAGCTTCGATCTGCTCGAAGTCATGGCCGTCGATCTTGATCACGTGCCAGCCGAACGCTTCAAACTTCTTGTCCAGCGGCTCGGTGGGCATGACGTCCTTCGTCTCGCCGTCGATCTGCAGACCGTTGACGTCAACGCAGGCGCACAGATTGTCGAGGTGGTACTTGTTGGCGGCCATCATGGCCTCCCAGACCTGACCCTCGGCGACCTCGCCATCGCCGAGAATGGCGTAAACGCGGTAGTCCTTCTGCGCGACCTTACCGGCCAGCGCCATGCCGACGGCGACGGAGATGCCCTGGCCCAGAGAGCCGGTGGACATATCGACGCCGGGGACGTATTTCATTTCCACATGGCCGGACATATGGCCGTCGATGCGGCGGAACATCTTGAGATCCTCGACCGGGAAGAAGCCGCGCAGCGCCAGCACCGGGTACATGGCGGGGGAGCAGTGGCCCTTGGACATGACGAAGCGGTCACGGCCGGGGTCATGCGGGTTCTTGGGATCGACGCGCATTTCGGCAAAGTACAGGTACGTCAGCACGTCCATGCAGCTCATCGAGCCGCCCGGATGGCCGGAGGCCGCGTCGTGCACCATCTGGACGCCATAAAGACGCGCCTTTGCCGCGTTCAGCTCGAGCGCCTTCAGTTTGGTTTGTTCCATATGAATTCCTTCCTTTGTTCATAGAATCGGGATTTTTCTGCGTTTGTGTGGGATTGATTTGCCTCGCAGGAAAACTCATTTTGCTTCTTGTTGCATTCCGGCTTCTATCATACAATATCCGCGCGGATTTTTCCAGTAGTATTTACAAAAAAACAGGTTTTTGCGTTCAGTTCAGGTATTTGCCGCCTCTGCCGCCCGGCACAGGGCGACGAACGCCTCCCGGACGGGGGCAGGGGAGAGCAGCTGCGCCCGCGCGCCGAATGAGGCAAGCCAGCCGAAAAAGTTCGGCGACACCGCGACCTCGACCGTGCAGATAAACGCGTCCGGCCCATCCGGGACGCATGGGGTCCCGCGGCCGAAGCGGTCGATCACAACACCCGCCAGCGACCGGTCAAAGCGCAGCCGCAGCTGCTCCCGGCTGCCGGCGAACATGCCAAAGACGTTTTTGCCGTATTCGGTCAGATCAAGCTCCCGCGTCTGCGCATCCATATAGCGCGGCTGGCCCGTCATGCTGATCGAGGCCATCTTGTCCACACGGTAATGCGTCAGCCCGTGGCGCTCGGAATGCGCGATGAGATAATAATTTTCATCCTGCCAGCACAGCGCATAGGGGCTGGCAGCATACAGCCCCGGCCGGTAGCGGCGGGAGCCGTTCAGATCATAGTCAAAATAGCGGAACGTGATGCGGCTGTTTTTCTGGATGGCCTCGTGCAGCAGATCGACGGAATAATAGACGCTCTCGTTCATGGTCTTGACGCGTCCGGCGACTGTGACCTGCCGCCGCAGGCTCCCGGCGGCATACCCGCTGGCAAGCGTCTCAAGCTTGGCGATCAGCTGCATGGACTTCCGCTCCGACAGGAATTTGCTCGACTGCACCGCGTCGACCAGCAGCTTCAGCTCCGGCAGCTCAAACGTGCGCGAGGCAAGAAAATACCCGCCGTTCCGGCCCTTGACCGTCACGATATCCATGCCGAACTGCTGCAGGCACAAAATATCGTCGTAGACGCTCTTGCGCTCGGCCCGGATGCCCTGCGCGGCGAGCGCGTCCAGAATGTCCTGCATGGAGAGCAGGTGCTCCTCATCCGACTGCCGCTCGAACAGCTCCTTTAAATACAGCAGCTTCAGCTTCTGATTCTCCGTCCGTCCCATCGTCCGCGCCTCCTGTCAGTAGTGGTATATTTATTGTACAGATTTTTCGCGCCGGGAGCAAGTGGAATTGCGGATTTTCCAAAAACGTGATAAACTATAAAAAATACGCTTGCAGGAGGCCGCTTATGCTGTATCTGGGCTGCCATTTGTCCTCGTCGAAGGGCTATGCCGCGATGGGGAGGACCGCGCTTTCCATCGGCGCGAACACCTTTCAGTTTTTTACGCGCAATCCGCGCGGCGGTGCTGCAAAAAGTGCTGACCCGGCGGACGCCGCCGTGCTCGTGCAGATGCAGCAGGACGGGCAGTTGGGCCGCGTCGTGGCCCATGCGCCGTATACGCTGAACCCGTGCTCCAAGGACGAGCGGACGCGGGAATTTGCCCGCGAGGTCTTTGAAAGCGATTTGCAGCGCATGGAGCTGACACCCGGAAACTTCTACAATTTCCATCCCGGCAGCCATGTCGGACAGGGCGTTGAAGCCGGGATCGAGCTGATCGCTGCGTGTCTGGATGCGGTCGTCCGGCCGGAGCAGCACACGACCGTTCTGCTCGAAACGATGTCCGGCAAGGGAAGCGAGGTCGGCGGCCGATTCGAGGAGCTGCGCGCGATTCTTGACGCCTGCCGGTGCGGGGAGCTGCTCGGCGTGTGCCTCGATACGTGCCATGTGTCGGACGCGGGATACGACATTGTAAACGATCTGGACGGCGTGCTGGCTGAATTCGACCGCGTGATCGGCCTTGACCGGCTGAAGGCGCTGCATCTGAACGACAGCAAAAACCCCTGCGGCGCGCATAAGGACCGGCATGAAAAGCTCGGGCAGGGCTGTCTGGGGCTGGAAATGTTCCGGCGTATTCTGCACCACCCGGCCCTGCGGGGTCTGCCCATGATCCTCGAAACGCCGAACGAGCTGCCGGGCTACGCGCAGGAGCTTGCATTGCTGCGCGCACTAGGGTGTATCTGAAAACTCCCAACGCACCCGGACAGCGGGCCTTTTTGCGGTGCGCCGCGTCATTTTTCCTTGAAATACGTCAGTATTCCTGCGAAAAAATGTCTTGCGCAACGCAAAAATCCCTCGCTGCCGGTCACATCATGAGTTTTCAGATACACCCTAGGGGAATCTCTGAATTGACGTTTTCTGTCGAATATGATACTTTATAGATAACTGGGAAAAGGAGAATCGCGTATGAACGAACATCGAGACAAGCCATACGTCAAATGGGGTCTGACGGCGCTGGTCGTGATCTTTGTCAGCATTCTGCTCGTCGTGATCTTTACGGATCTGCCGGGTTTCTTCGGTGTGCTGACGGCGCTGGAGATGATTCTGGAGCCGCTGATCTTCGGCGTGGTGATCGCGTTCCTTCTGAACCCGATTGTGCGCTTCGTCGACAGCCGCCTGCTGCCGCTGCTGGAACAGAAGACAAAGTGGAAGCCCGCGCTCATCCGCAATCTGAGCCGTGCGGCGGGCATCTTCGTCAGCGTTGTTGTGGCAGTCCTGATTTTATACGCGTTCTTCTCCATGCTGCTGCCGCAGCTGTATGAGAGCGTCGTCGGGATCGTGGACAACGCGGAGACGTATTATACCAGCATCGACCGCTGGGTCACGAACATCCTCGAGGACAACCCCGAGATCCAGAGCTATGTCGACTCGGCGCTCGGCAAGATCTATGATTTCATCAACAACTGGATCACCACGACGTTTTTGCAGGACGTGCAGAAGCTCCTGACCACGCTCACAAGCTCCGTAGTCGCCTTTGTCAAGGGCTTTATGAACTTCCTCATCGGCTTCGTCGCGTCGATCTATATCCTGTGGTCGAAGGAGACGTTTCAGGCGCAGAGCAAGAAGATCATCGTCGCGCTGCTCTCGCCGAAGGGCGCGGATCACGTGTTCTATCTCGGCCGCAATATCTACCGGGTGTTCAACGGCTTCGTCATCGGCAAGATCGTCGACTCGGCCATCATCGGCGTTCTTTGCTATATCGGCATTCTGATCCTCAAGATGCCGTATCCGGCCCTGATCGCCACGGTCATCGGCGTGACGAACGTCATCCCGTTCTTCGGGCCGATCATCGGTCTTGTGCCGTGCGCGTTCCTCATTCTGCTGGTGAACCCGCTGCAGGCGTTCTATTTCGTCATCTTCATTCTGGTCCTGCAGCAGGTGGACGGCAATGTCATCGGGCCGAAGATCCTCGGCAACACCGTCGGCATCTCGGGCTTCTGGGTGCTTGCGTCCATCACCATCGCGGCCAGCCTCTTCGGCTTCGCAGGCATGATCCTGGGCGTGCCGGTGTTCGCAATCGTTTATATGCTCATTTCCGATTCCGTCAACAATAAGCTTCGCAAAAAGAATCTGACCACCGACACGACGGCCTACGGCCCGATCAGCGAGGTCGCCGAGCTTCCGAAGCAGGACAGAACCGCCGCACCGTAACCGCCCGTACATGGAGAATTTCTCATGCAGGATGCACTGACTACGTTTTTTTCACAATTTGAGCCCGTTCCGTGGCTGTGCTATCTGTTCCCGGTGCTTGCGCTGGGGATCCTGATCCGCTGCGCGGTGAGCCTGCTGACGTTCCGGCCGGAGCCGGAGGTCTGGGCATGGCTGACCACGCCGGACGGCGCGCACATCCCTGTCACGCACTGGGAAAGCCTTATCGGCCGCGGTGCAGGCTGTGATGTACAGCTTGGCTACCCAACCGTCTCGCGCACGCACGCAGTCTTAACGCGCTACGACGACGGCAGCTGGACGATCTCGGACGCGCACTCCAAATCCGGCGTATTTGTCAACGGAAAGCAGACGGCTCTCTCTGCGCTGCGCTTCGGCGACGTCATTACGATGGGCGGCGTGAATTTCACGCTCATCCCCCTGACAAAGGAACAGGAGCGCATTCAGGCCGGGACCCGCACGCGGGCCGGCCATGCCGTGCATCAGGTGCCGACGCTGCTGCTCCTGACGCTGTTCCAGCTGCTGACAGCCATTCAGCTCATCCTCGGCGGCTGCGATCCCGCGCTGGAGTTGACCGCCTTCGGCGGACTGATCGGACTGGAATGGGCGCTGTATCTTGCCTTGCGCGCGTTCCGCAGAACGGGCTTCGAGGCGGAGACGCTGGCGTTTTTCCTGTGCACGATGGGCCTTGCCGTCGTGTCAAGCTCCGCGCCGGAAAGTCTGATCAAAGAATTGCTTGCAATCGTTGCGGGCGTGTGTGTATTTCTGGTCGTCTGCTGGTCGCTGCGCGATCTGGAGCGGGCAAAGACCGTGCGGTATCTCGCGGCTGTTGCAGGCATCGGCCTGCTGGCGTTCAATCTGCTCTTTGGCGTGGAAAAATTCGGCGCGCGCAACTGGATCCAGCTGGGCGGCGTGTCGTTCCAGCCGTCGGAGTTTGTCAAGGTCTGCTTTATCTATGTCGGCGCGTCCACGCTCTCGCGGCTGATGGCAAAGCGCAATATCGTGCTGTTCATCGCCTATTCCGCCGTGATCTGCGCGTGTCTGGCGCTCATGAAGGATTTCGGAACCGCGATCATTTTCTTTGTCGCGTTCCTTGTCATCGCGTTCCTGCGCTCCGGCAACTTTGCGACCATCGCGCTGGCCATCGCCGCGACGGGCTTCGCGGGCATTCTGGTACTGCGCTTTCTGCCCTACGCGCGCAACCGGTTTGAGGCGTGGGGCCATGTGTGGGACTATGCGCTCACGACCGGGTATTCCCAGACGCGCTCGATGATGTGCATCGCCTCAGGCGGCCTGTTCGGCCTCGGGCCGGGAAAGGGCTGGCTCAAATATGTCGCGGCGTCGGACACCGATCTGGTCTTCGCCTTCGTCTCGGAGGAATGGGGGCTTATTATGGCGGTTCTGATGGTCGCATGTATTGTCATTCTCGCCTGCTTCGTCGTGCGCTCCGCGCCTGCGGGCAGAAGCTGCTTTTATACCATCGGTGCCTGCGCGGCTGTGACGGTCATGGTCACGCAGACGATCCTGAACGTGTTCGGCATGGCGGATTTCCTGCCGCTCACGGGCGTGACGTTCCCGTTCGTGTCGAACGGCGGGTCGAGCATGGTCTGTGTCTGGGGCCTGCTGGCCTTTATTAAGGCCGCCGATACCCGGCAGAACGCCTCTGTCGCCATCCGCGTCCCGCACGGCGTCACGCCGCTGCCGGAGGAGCCTGACGCACAGGAGGCTGCTGAGGAGCCTGCGGCGGAGGACCCTGACGCCGTCTGGCAGCGTCCTGCCGGAAAGGAGGCGTGCAGATGAAAAAGGTATCGCGCCGCGCGCTGTTCGCGCTGGCGCTGGCGATCGTGCTCGCCGCGGGGACGCTGGCCTTCTGCGTCAAATACGCGGCAAACGCCGAAAAATGGGTCACGTTTTCCGGCAGCCCGCACGTCTATACCGGCACGAATCTCACCGGCGGCAAAATTTACGACCGCTCCGGCGTACGCATCCTGAATACAACGGATGGCCGCGTGTACAGTGCTGACGAGGCCGTGCGCGAGGCAACCGTCCATCTGCTGGGCGACCGCTACGGCTATATCAGCGCGCCGCTGCTGGGCAATTTTGCCGAGCAGATGATCGGCTACGATAAAATTACCGGCCTGAACGAAGCATCCAAGGGCACGGCCAGCGCAAGACTCACCATCAGTGCCGAGGTGCAGAAAGCAGCCCTGCAGGCGCTCGGCAGCTACCACGGCGCAGTCGGCGTTTATAACTACAAAACCGGCGAAATTTTGTGCGCTGTGACCAGTCCCAGCTACGACCCCGACAACATCCCCGATATCGCGGGCGACGAGACAGGCGCGTATGACGGCGTGTATCTTAACCGCTTCTTTGACGCGGCCTATACGCCTGGCTCCATTTTCAAGCTCGTGACGAGCGCTGCTGCACTGGAGCAGAGCGCGTCCGCGCAGGCCGGGACCCATACCTGCGCCGGGAAAACCATCATCGGCGGGCAGGAGATCATCTGTATGTCCAGCCATGGGACGCTTGCCATGCCGGAGGCGCTGGCGCATTCGTGCAACGTCTATTACGGCGAACTGGCCGCGTCCCTCGGCAAAGACACGCTGCAGGCGGTCTGCGATAAGCTGGGTCTCAACGGAACGCTCACCTGCGACGGCTATACCGCCCGGTCGACCGTCGATCTGTCAGACGCGGACGACGGCAGCGTCGCCTGGGCCGGGATCGGCCAGTATACCGACCAGATCACGGCGATCCAGTTCCTGCGCTTTATGGGCGTGATCGCGAACGGCGGAGAGGCGGCGGAGCCGTATCTCATGCAGAAAATTTCCCGCGCGGGCCAGACGGTCTATGAAGCGGAAACGAAGACGACCGGGCGGCTGTTGTCCGAAGAAACAGCCGAAGCGCTGGGCAGCATGATGCGCGGCGCGGTCGTGAACCAGTACGGCGCGTGGCAGTTCGGCAGTCTGACGGTCTGCGCCAAGTCCGGCACGGCGGAGCGCGAAAACGGCCCGGCAGACGCGATGTTCGCGGGCTTCGTGGAGGATGAGGCATATCCGCTCGCGTTCGTCGTCTTCGCCGAACGCGGCGGCTCCGGCAGCCAGACAGCCGCGCCCATCGCCGCAAAGGTCCTTGCCGCGTGCAAGACCATGCTGGATACCCCGAACCCGAACGGTTGAGCGCTTGGACAGCCGGCAGGCGCGAAAAGCAGTCGTCCGCCGGCAAATCCATGCAGCCACATAAAGTATAAACGTAGGAGAATCCCACTATGACTGATTTCCACACGCTGATCGACAGCTACCAGAACTGCGCCTGCGGGCAGGCGCATGAATGTGCCATCCGGGATATCGAGATTGGCAGCGGGCTTGTGTCCGAGGCCGGCGAGATCCTGAAGAAAAACGGCTTTGGCCCCCGGCTCCTGCTGGCGGCGGACGAGCAGACGCTTGCCGCTGCGGACGGCATTGAGGCTTCCCTGTCCGGCTTTACCGTCCTGCGCCATATCTGGCCGTCCATCCGCGTCGCGACCATGCAGGACGTGGAGAAGATCGAGGGGTATTTTGACCGCGTGGACGGCGTGCTTGCCGTCGGCACGGGGTCTGTCCATGACCCGTGCAGGCTTGCCTGTGCGCGGCACAACGTGCCGCTGTGCCTGTTCGCAACAGCCCCCTCGATGGACGGCTTCGCGTCCTATTCCGCGCCCATTGTCAACGGCAATTTCAAGATCACCTATCCCGCAAAATGCCCCGAGGTCATCATCGGCGACACGAAAATTCTCGCGGACGCTCCGGCAGAGCTTAAATCCGCGGGCTTCGGCGATATGATCTCGAAATATATCGCGCTCATCGACTGGCAGGTATCGAATCTTCTGACCGGGGAATCCTATTGTGAGCGCGTCGCCGCGCTCACGCGGCAGGCCGCCGACCAGATCTTTGCCATGGCCGGACGCGTCACGAAGCGCGACGAAAAGACCGCGGCCGCGATCTTCGAATCGCTTCTTCTGACCGGCATCGCGATGAGCTTCACCAAGACCTCCCGCCCCGGCAGC
>OLNX01002298.1_pt1 | contig 14494 bp, 10 predicted proteins | sample 1672611 | NCBI WGS metagenome assembly OLNX01 (sample SAMEA3136705, study PRJEB25190) | human gut metagenome | reverse complement strand
TTTTTATTATTATCTTTCATATATCTAGATAAATGATAAAATAGAACATATTATTAAGGGGGAAAATTAAAATGAATCTCATTATTCCAGAAAACTATGATCCTGTGTTATCTTTAAGACAAACACAAGAAGCAATTAAATACATAAGAGATACATTTCAAAAAGAATTTGCAAGAGCTTTAATGTTAGAAAGAATTTCAGCACCTCTTTTTGTACAAAAAAGCAGTGGTTTAAATGACAACTTAAACGGTGTGGAACGCCCGGTGGCTTTTGACATCAAAGAACAGGATGGAAAAATTGCTGAAATCGTCCACTCCCTTGCAAAATGGAAACGTTATGCATTAGATAAATACGGTTTTTCCGTTGGTGAAGGACTCTATACGGACATGAACGCCATCCGTCGTGATGAAGAGACCGACAATATCCACTCTATTTTTGTGGACCAGTGGGATTGGGAAAAGATCATCACTAAGGAAGACCGTAATATCGAGACACTGAAAGAAACCGTCCGCACCGTATATAAGGTTTTGCGTAAAACGGAAAAATATATGTCCATCAAGTATGATTACATTCAGGAAATCCTTCCAAAGGATATCTTTTTTATCACCACACAGGAATTAGAAGATGTATTCCCGGATGTATCTTCTCCAAAGGAACGTGAGTATTATATTGCAAAGGCCAAGGGTGCTGTCTGCATCATGCAGATCGGAGATGTTTTAGAAAATGGCGAACGCCATGACGGACGTGCTCCGGACTATGATGACTGGAGTCTGAATGCAGATATTGTCGTTTACTATCCGGTTCTTGATATTGCACTGGAATTATCTTCGATGGGTATCCGTGTAGACAAAACTGCACTGATTTCCCAGCTTGACAAAGCCGGCTGTCCGGAACGCAAGGATCTGCCATTCCAGAAATCCATCATCGATGGAACACTTCCTTATACCATCGGCGGAGGAATTGGTCAGTCCCGTATCTGTATGTTCTTCCTTCGCAAAGCTCATATCGGCGAAGTGCAGAGTTCTCTCTGGCCGGAAGAAACAATTGCAGCCTGCGAGGAACATGGTATTCAGCTCTTATAATTTATTTTACATAATAAAATAAACAAAGCAAAAAATCAAAGAGGAAAAACGAAAAAAACGTTTTTCCTCTTTTTGTATTATCTCCTCTAAATTACAGCTATAAGGTTTCCTCATCCGCCTCGCACATACGATAGCCTACGCCCAGTTCATTTACAATATAATTTTTTTCTCCCGGTCTGGCTCCCAGCTTCTTACGGATATTTACCATATTGACCTGCAGTTTTTTGATGCTGCCCTCATCGTTATACCCCCAGATCTCTTTGATAATGGCTGAGTATGTCATAACCTTTCCCGCATGTTCCGACAATGCTGCAATGATATTGTACTCTGTCTGTGTCAGCTTCACTTCTTTTTTATGCAAGAAAACTCTTCTTGCATCGTAATCAATGGTCAGACCGGATGCCTCAAATTTTCCACCCGGAAACATTCCGTTTTGCATGCGATGTGTTGTCATGCGAAGCGTAGAACGTATCCGCGCAAGAAATTCATTGGAGCCAAATGGTTTTGTAACATAATCATTGGCTCCCATATCCAAAGCCTCCACTTTATCTTTTTCATCTGACCTGGCAGAAAGCACAATCACCGGCGTCAGGGAATCTTTCCGTAACCGCTTTAAAAAAGTCATTCCGTCCTGATCCGGAAGTCCCAGATCTAAAACAACGAGATCCGGTCTGTGTGAAGCATACATCATCATTCCGTCTTCGCAGGAATATGCCGATAATGCCTGATATCCGTTTGCCTCCAGAAGTGTAGCCACCAGATTGTTAATATGTTCATCATCCTCAATAATTAAAATCTTATATTTATTTCCGTTCATGCCTGTTCCTTCTCCTCCATATCCAGATAAAACCGGAAAAGTGCACCTCCATTTTTCTTATTTTCTGCCTTGATCTTTCCACCGTGCGCTTTGATAATTGTTGCGCACACTGCCAGTCCTATTCCTGCATTGCTCCGTTTGCAATCGGAAGATACCTCATATGCCTCATGACTCCCGTAAAAAACAGATTTTAATTTTTCTTCCGGAATTCCACATCCATCATCCTGTACTTCAAATACGGCTTTGTCCGCCACAAGAAATACCTTCAGTCCCAGGTGCACCATTCCCTTTGCATGCTGCACCGCGTTTTCTAAAATATTGATCAACACCTGCTGGATCAGGATTGCATCCATGGGAATTACCACAAATTCATCCGGAATATCAATTTCAACCTCCTGATCCGGATATCTTTTATGAAACTTTAAAATCACCGAATCAATCAGCTCATCCAAAACCGTAGGTGTCTTAATGATTTTTACTTTTCCACTGTCAAGTTTTGTGATCGAAAGCAGGTTCTCAACCATCCGGAAAAGCCACTGTGCATCCTGCTGGATGTCCTGCAGCATCTTTGTCCGCTGTTCCTTCGTAAAATCATTATCCGGATCAAGCAGCGCCGAGCTGGAGCCATAGATCGTGGTAAGCGGAGTCCGAAGATCATGGGAAACCGCACGGAATATGTCTGCACGGATTTTTTCTTTTTCTCTCTCTTCTTCGAGAATTTTATTATACTTTATTTTGGTGGTAAACCCACAGGTAATCAAAGCCATCAGTATAATGATCACTGCCGATGCCATATTCTCCGGTATGGAAAAATTAAAGTGAAAAAATGGAAATGTGAAAGCAAAATTCAATTCAAGAACGCTGAGAATTGCAGCTGCCACACCATACAGATACCCCGGTGTGATCACAGAAGTCAGAAAGACTCCAAAAATAGATACTGCCGGGATCAGCGCATTTTCCACAGTACTGTTTTGTATCCACAAACAGACCATAAGACACACCAGCTGAATCCCGACGGTAATGGCTATATCTCTTATGATATACAATGTTTTTTTCATCCGAATCTTCTTTCTCCTTATCTCTTGCATCCGTATGTTTCATTATAGCATAATGGCGGTTAAGATTCGAATAAAAAATGTATTTTTCTAAGAAATCGTATTCAGTTCCTCCATCCACAATGTTGCACACGCATCACTCGGCATACGCAGATCTCCTCTCGGAGAAACAGCAACAGATCCGACTTTCGGGCCGTCCGGAAGGCAGGAACGTTTAAACTGCTGCGCAAAAAATCTGCGGCAAAACGTTTTCAGCCATTTTAAAATAAATGCATCTTCATAAGTTCCCGCAAATGCAATTTTTGCCAGACGATAAATTTTTGCAGGGGAAAATCCCTGACGCAACATATAATACAGGAAGAAATCATGCAGTTCATACGGACCTACCAGATCCTCGGTCTTCTGTGAAATTTTTCCGTCTTCCGGCGGCAGAAGCTCCGGAGAAACAGGTGTATCCAATACATCATACAGTGTATCGGAAAGCTGCTTGTCCTCACAGGTATCCGCATAATAACGCACCAGATGCCGGACCAGTGTCTTTGGCACAGAAGCATTCACGGCATACATGGACATATGATCTCCGTTGTACGTTGCCCACCCCAGTGCAAGTTCCGACAGATCTCCGGTTCCGATCACAAGCGCATTCTTTTTGTTCGCAATGTCCATCAGAATCTGCGTGCGTTCCCGCGCCTGGGAATTTTCATATGTCACATCATGCACCGAAGGGTCCTGTCCGATATCCGAAAAATGCACATTTACCGCCTGACAGATATCCACTTCCACAAATTCTGCCCCAAGGCTTTGAATCAGTTTGACAGCATTGTCATATGTGCGGTCGGTTGTCCCGAATCCCGGCATGGTGACGGCCGTAATTCCCTTATGATCCCGCCCGCACAGATCAAAGGCACGCACGGTCACCAGCAGTGCCAGCGTCGAATCCAGTCCTCCGGAAATACCTACCACAGCATTGGCTCCGGTATGTTCCAGACGTTTTTTTAGTCCCATTGCCTGAATCATCAGAATTTCATCACAACGCTTTTCCCTGTTCTGTCTGTCTGTTGGCACAAACGGTGCCGGATCAATAAACCGCGTCAGTTTTGTTTCTTCTATTTTTAAAGAGAACAGAATCTCGGTATGTGTCTGATCCTCAGTGACAAAAGTTGTCATTCTGCGGCGCTGTGCACAGAGACGTTCCACATCAATCTCCGAATACAGGATGCCATGTCCAAAACGCTTGGATTCCGCAAGAATCTGTCCGTTTTCCGCAATGATGTTGTGCCCGGAGAACACCAGATCCTGTGTAGACTCTCCCTCTCCCGCTGACGCATAAATATATGCCGCAAGAAGACGTGCAGACTGGCCACTTACCAGTTCCCTGCGGTAACTGTCTTTGCCGGTCAGTTCATTCGAAGCCGACAAATTCACCAGAACAGACGCCCCCGCCAGTGCATGGGAGATACTCGGCGGATTCGGTGTCCACAGATCCTCACACAGTTCCACACCGATTCTGAGTTTCGGCATCTGCTCACAGACAAAAAGCAGATCCCGGTCCGCAGGAACACAGCTTCCGTCCGGCAGAACCACCTCTGTCGCAAGCTCTGCTCCGGATACGAAATGTCTCGCCTCATAAAATTCATTGTAATTCGGCAGATAACTCTTCGGTACAAGTCCAAGCACTTCTCCATGGGAAAACACTGCCGCCACATTGTATAATTTTCCAAGGATTTCAAAGGGAAGTCCCACGAAAAAAATGGCGTCCAGTGAAGCACTCTCTTTTACTAATTTCATCAGCGCATCCTTTGCGCCCTGCAGCAGACGTTCCTGCAAAAACAGATCCTGACAGGTATAGCCGGTCAGACAAAGTTCCGGAAAAACTACAATCTTTGCTCCCTGCCGGGTACTTTCTTTCATCATATCCAGAATCAGTTCTGCATTGTATTTTGTATCTGCCACTTTAATTTTCGGTGTGACTGCAGCTGCTTTTACAAATCCCTGTCTCACTTTCTCAACTCCTTTAATTCCTCTACGGAAAATTCATATGCCTTATTACAGAACTGACACTTTACCTCGATGCTCTCCCCATCATTGATGATGTCATCGAGATCTTTTTTGCTGAGCGTCGAAAGTGCGCGGGATACCCGCTCCTTGGAACAGTCACAGACAAATGCTGCCGGAATTTTCTCGGTGATTTCCAAGCCGAAATCTCCGAGAATTTCTTCGAGAATTCCTTCCGGTGTCAGTCCTCGCTCCAGCATCATAGTCACAGAATCGATCTCTGCAATACGCTTTTCCAGTTTTTCAATGATCTCGTCACTCGTAAACGGCATAAGCTGAATAATAAATCCGCCGGCCTGACGCACCGTGTTGTTTTTGTTCATCAGCACGCCCAATCCTACCGCAGACGGAATCTGCTCGGAAGTTGCAAAATAATAGGTTAAATCTTCTGCAATCTCTCCTGTCTGCAGCTGACACTGTCCCACATATGGCTCTTTTAGTCCCATATCTTTGATGACGCTCAAAATACCGAGATCCAGCGCGCCCCCTACATTTAAATGTCCGTCTTTGTTTGGCGGAAGTTCCACAATCGGATTATTGACAAATCCCTTGACATGTCCATTGGCGTCCGCAGTAACGGTAAGTCCCCTGGCCGGACCGCTGCACTGAATCTGCAGGGTCAGAAGATCCTTTTCCCCTTTTAACATTGTTCCCATCATCGCACCGCCGGACAACAGACGTCCCAGGGCTGCCGTCATGATCGGGGACGTATTGTGATCCTGTCTGGCGGTCTCCACCAGATCCCTCGATGTAATTGCAAATGCCCGGATTGCGGCACCTGCTGCGGTTGCTCTAACAATATAATCTGCCATGTATCATTTCTCCTTTATTCTTTTCTTGTAACAAATGTGATACGCTCACTGTCGGCTTTGACCCCAGCATCGGTGTAATCATCATACATTCCTTCACAGACCAGTCCCGCCTGCTGCAGAAAATCCACTATCTGTTCCACCTTATAATTTCTCTGATAGTGTGTTTCCGCATATCGGCGGTACAGCTCTCCCGCTTCCGGGATAAACAGTGTCAGGTCATATTCATTGATTCTGGTCTCTTCGTCATAATAATTTTCCCAGATAAAACTTCCTTCCTGCCTGCTCTCCGCAAATGTGTGATCTCCAAGAAGCTGTTCGTATTTATAGGCGGTATTCATATCAAAGATAAATACTCCACCGCTTTCCAGACAGGCGGCAACCCGCCGGAATGCATCGGAAAGTTCCTGTGGCTCAAGCACATAATTGACACAGTCACAGGTACAGCAGACTGCCCGCACACATCCATCCAGTTCGAGTGTCTGCATCTCCTGCAGCAGATAAAGAATCGGCGGATCTGTCTGCTTTTCCATGGCTTTCTGCAGCATATCCACAGAAACATCCACACCGGTCATATCATACCCACAGGCTGCCAGTCTCCGGGTCAGTTCTCCGGTTCCGCATCCCAGATCCAGCACCGGTCCGTCTGCAATTCCATGCTTTTTTAATGTCTCACAAATATATGCACACCATTCATCATAGGGCACATTATCCATAAACAGGTCGTAAACCTGCGCAAAACTCGTATACGCGTCCATTCTTTTCCTCCTGCTTTGTATCATAGTTTAGCAAGTTTTTATGGCAAAAGCAAGGTTGATTATTCTTCCCGAAACCTTTATACTGAATGCATAAGTTGAAATACAGAAAGGATTTTCCATGCCTGACATCACCGCTGAATATCTCGCCCTGCGCGATCAATATATCGAGGCCCGCTTTGCCCGGCTCAACCCGGTACAGCGGCAGGCTGTCTTTGGATCGTATTTCCACTGGGTGCCATGCTGCGGCCTGCACAGCTTTCCGACAATACCAAAATTGCGGACGCCTACAAGAACCATCACCGTTATGTACGCATGACCTTCACGGATCTGAAATTCAGCGGATATACCTGTGAAACCTATGGCCAGACCCGCGGATATTATTATTACACCACACAGAAAAATAATTGCAGCATCATTCTCCTTACCCCGCATACATGTGAGGAAGGACTCCCTACGATCGACCGTCTGACCGTCACCGGCCGGATCGTCAAAGGAAAAGAATCTTATCTGGCACTTTTGTCCCAGCTTTCCTCTGACCTGAACTGGACCGAAACCGGTATCCGCAATCAGCTGTCTTCGTATTATTTCAGTGAGCCTGACTATCATTTAACCACGACGCGCATTTTATTCTTCGCGTATTTCGGTTCCATGATTTATACCGTCCTGTATCTTCTGATCTGTATGGTCTATATCCGGTTCCCAGTGCTTTCCCCACCGTGCCAGAACCTGATCGTCTTCGGACATCCGGGTCAGATTCTCTCCGAGGCCGAGGAAGAGCTTGCAACACTTCCACAGCTGGCAACGGAGGATATGTTTATCACCGAACATTATTTTATCATGACATCACCATATGGAAATGCCATTGTGCCTATTCAGGAGATTCTGTGGATCTATAAACATTCGACGCTCCACAAAATGCTCTGGTATCATTTCAGCATCTCTTATACCATGCATATTACCGCAAACAAACATATGTATGTAAACTGTCCGAAAAATACCAAATCCGATATTGACGGTATTATGGATTACCTGGCAGAGGCCAATCACAACATTCTGGTAGGTTTCAATGAAGAAAACCGCCTGAAAGTCCAGGCGGTTCAGGGAAAACCTTTCCATATTGAAAAATTCTATGCGTTATTGCGCCGCCGTGTCTAAAACATACAGGCTTTGCTTCCAATTTCATAATCCAGATTTTCATAGGCTTCCCTTACCACGGGAAGCCCTTCTTTTTCTTCCGGCGGTAATTCATGTTCAGAAAGTATCTTTATATTCTCCTCAATCTGTGCAATATCATAGGTATCAAATCCATACTTTAACCCTTTCCAGCACAGCCGGCGCTGCTCTCCATCCATCATGGGAAACTTTTCCTGCCGAGGTATGTGACCGCTTTCCTGTGAATCTTTTATCTCCTGTTTTACTTCTTTCACCGTCCCCTGCAGCTGCTCTAAAAAAGTATGCAGATTCCGGTTTATAAAGGCACGGTTTTCGGTCTTTGCCGCCATCTCCATAATTTCTGCCTGCTGGGCAATCTCCTCTTTTCCAATCTGGCGGCTGATCCCTTTGATTCCATGAACTTTTGTCTGAAACATATGCAGATCCCGCTGGACATATTCCGGAAGTTTCGGAAGTAAACCCTCCACCTCTTTCCAATAAGATTCCAGCGTACGGATATCCGTAGCGTTCCTCTGCCCCGTGGCTTTCGCCTTCTTTGACGCATCGACCGGATTCGGAAGTTCCCTGTATCTGACCGGAATTCCGGTTTCTAAAACCTGCCTCATCCGCTGCAGCCGGATCGGTTTCGGCATAAAATCGGTAAATCCATGCCGGATGGAACGGCTTCTCACTTCGTCAGAAATATCCGCTGTCATAAGAACAAGCGGTGCATGACTGTATCTTTGTATCTGATCCGCCGTCTCAAATCCGGACATTCCCGGCATCATCTGATCCAGAATGATCATCTGGTATTCCCGTTCTTTTACCATCTGTACAGCTTCTTCTCCTGACACCGCCAGATCCAGTATAAACTTCCATGGAGCCGCAAGTTCCTGAAAAATCACCCTGTTTGCTTCCATATCATCCACCAGAAGGACACGTGCCCGCGGATAAATCCAGTTCGGCTGTATTTCTTCGACCTGCGGATCATTCTGTTCTTTTAATATTTCCCGTCCGATGTTTCTCGGCTCTGATATCTCAGCCATAACCTGTTTCTGATAAAACCCAAAAGATACGCGTGTCCCTTTTCCCGGATCACTCTCTGCTCTTACCCAGCCATGCATCATTTCTACGAGCTGTCTGACAATTGACAGACCCAGGCCAAAGCCCTCTACCCCCATATCCTCGGAAAACGAGACATATTCCGCAAATACCTGTGCAAGTTTTTCCTTTGTCATTCCCACGCCGGTATCTTCCACACAGCCGTCAAACCATACCTGTCCTTCTTCCATCTTACAGTGGAGTGACAGCGTGATCGTTCCCTGTTCCGTAAACTTGCAGGCATTCGATAAAATATTCTGAAAAATCTGTGCCACACGTAAATAGTCCCCACTTACCTGCTCCGGAAACCGGTCCAGAAACCTCACGGTAAATACGATATCTTTTTCCCGGATATTCAGCAGACAAAGACGGGCCTGTTCCTCGATCATCTCATAAAAATTGTATGTTTTGTCTTTGAGCGTCAACATTCCTGCTTCCAGCTTCGAATATGCAAGGATGGTATCCACCTGTTCAAGCAGATTATTTCCCGCGACACGGATATATTCAAGAATGTTTTTGCTCTCATCCGGAAGATTCTGCCTTTTTAAAATGTCCGAACCTCCAATAATCGCATGCAGCGGACTGCGCAGATCATGACTGACCGATGCCAGAAAACGGCTTTTTAAAAATGACTGTTCTTCTGCTTTCTTTTTCAGATCCTCCATCAGAACCGTTTCCTTCTTTTGCTGTGTGATGTCGAGCAGAGTAAGAATATATCCTCTCACCACATTTTCACTGCAGACCGGATGCAGCTGGCACCTGCAATAACTTTCTTTCCACTGAACCACATAATCCTGATCCGGGTCTTTACTCCAACGCATCATTTTGGTATAAAAAGGGTACTCCTGCGGATCGTCCGTCAGTTCCCCCACAATTTCCGGAAACCATCGTCTGGCACTGGCATTGGCATCCCGGTAACGCATTCTGTTGTCAAACAAAAACGTAGGGATATCACTGATATTATAAAAGTTTTCCCGGATAATGTTCGTCACATTGGATAATCTTCCCGTCATCATCAGATAAAAGACAATCAGACAGGAAATTTCAAAAGCTCCCGGCACCAGAAATTCTTCCGCTTTCGGCGTAACTGCGCGAAACAACATTGCAACTCCCGGAAGTGCCATGCCAAGATACAACATATCATTTACATGTCCCTCCCAGACAGAAACCTCGCTTTTCACTCTCACATAAGTAGCCAGCCCCAGAAGAATTCCCGTATAACAAAGCAGCGCAATCCGAAACGCATCCTGATACGTCTCGCGCTGCGCAGCACGTATAATCAACATGGAATTAAACAGCACCAGACTGCAGAACAAAATCACTTCCGTCCTGAGTTTCAGCTGGAATTTCATAAAATCACCCACATAATGAATCATAAGATACAGCATGTGAATGGCCAGTAAATCTGTCAGTATACGAAGTGTCTGTGCCTCTCCCGTAACATAATAGGTAATGCGATAAAAACTGTTCAGTGCAATCAGCCCTAAAACCAACGGCAGCAGCCGGTGTTCCCTTGCGTGAAACCCGCTGCTGACATAACTTTGTAATACAAACAGTGTAAAAAAAAGACAGATCAGATGGAAAACCAGTCCCATATCCGTTTTACCTCCAACCACTAAATATCCGCTCTACTTCGGATTTGATATAAATGGCTTTATATGGCCGCACAATATATCCTGCCGCATGCAGTCTCCGACAGGTCATTACCGTATGCGCATCACACATGGCCGTGACAAACAGAACCGGTATCCTGCCCCCTGTGAGCTTGTTTGCTCTCATGGTAGTCTCGATTCCGTTCATTTCCGGCATATCAACATCCATAATGATCAGATCCGGAAACTCATTGTGTTCCAGATAATGCAATGCCTGTTTTCCGCATTTACAGAGAATGACGGTATACTCATCCTCAAGAATTCCACGCATGGCATCCAGATTAGTCTTCATATCATCTACGATCATGATTTTTTTTCTGGCAGTTTCCTGAACCATCTTCTTTCTTCCCGGCTCTTCCGAATCTGGAGAAACCGTATCAAGATATTCCGGTGGAAGAATCGTAACATTTAAGTTTTTATTTTCCATCAGATCCAGTTTGGTTCCATCCGGCATATTCAGAACCGGACGCAAATTATGCGGTCCCTTGTTTTCATAGATCAGTCCCTTACGTCCGTCCGACAGGTTTACCTCCGTCCCTCTCGGAAACAGTGGGACACGTTCCATAAACACTTCCACAACGTTTTTGTCAAACATGATGCCACAGGCTCCCATGAGATATTCTACTGCCTCATAAGGAGAATATGGTTTCTTATACGGACGTCTTGATGTCAGCGCATCATACACATCCGCCACATGTACAATTCTTACGGAGAGTGACTGTTCATCTCCCATCAGCCCCTGTGGGTATCCGCTTCCATCTACATTTTCATGATGAAGAAGTACCGTCTGCTTGATATGCGCCGAAATATTCCAGCGCTTCGAAAGCAGCTGGTACGAACGGGTCGAATGGGTCTTCATCAGCTGGTATTCATCCGGTGTCAGCCTGCCCGGTTTGTTTAGTATTTCCTTTGGAATGGCAAGTTTTCCAAGATCATGCAAAAGAGCCGCTGTAACCAGATAATTCAGATCGCGTTCACTCATTCCCATCCCCATACCGATCACGCAGCAGAGCACCGCAACATTCACCGAATGTGCATATGTATAATCATCGTATGAGCGCAGATCTGTCATATCCAGACACACATTTTTTCTGGACAAAAGATTCTCCACAATCTGTTGTGCAATCTCGGCACAACGGTCAATATCATTCTCCTGCACACATTTAAACCCTTCCTGGCGCAGTTTTTCCGGTATTGTTGCTTCGATGTAAATATCTTTCGACTGTTCATCCTCGATATAAATACCGCTAAATCCGTATTCGTTTAGTTTATTGATATAGGAAGCCGTCAGTTCACAGCCGCTTCCCACCATGGTACGTCCCATGGAATCATATAAATCATACGCAAGACACATTCCCGGTCTGGCATCTTCAATGGAAACAAAACGCATAAAGCCTCCAATTATAACTACAACTTAAATCATAACCAGATAAATTGCTGCAAGTGAAATTACAATCTGAATGATAGCAAAACGAAATACCACCTGGGCATTGGACCACCCACCCTTTTTTCTTACATGGTCGTGGATCGGTGTGATGGTATTCTTCAGAATATGTATCTTTAAAAACCGAAGCAGTGAAACCTTTACCAGACCAAGACCACCGTCTGCGATAAGTACCGCAGCAACCAGCAGGTACATAAACGGACTGTGCATCTTCAATACCGCAATGGCAATAAAAATACCCATTGCACGTGATCCGGCATCTCCCATAAGAAGCTTGCTCGGTGTTGCGTTATACCACAGATATCCCAGCAGACATACCGCAAACAGTAAAATACAGTAATTGAAAGAATCATTGACTTTTAAAATATTGTCAAGAACAAACACACTCATCAACGTGATAATGGTCAGTGTTCCCGACAATCCATCCACACCATCCGAACAGTTGGTAACATTGATGGAAACCCACACCAGAATAACGGTCAGAATGGCAAATACAACCGGTGGAATCACGATGGTCGTTCCCGTAATGGCAATGGTGATCTCACTGGAATTGTAATGCAGATAGGAAATGGCTACAACGACTGCCACCGCCAGATCCAGAATTCCCTTTAAATACTCTCCCCATGGTTTTTCTGCGGCATCATCAAAGAATCCGGTGAACATTTCGATGACGATCAGCACCAGATAAATGATAATTTCCTTATTCATTTTGCCAAACAACAATGCGGAAACAACAAAAGTCAACACAAAAATAATACCCGCACCTCTTGGTTTTCCTGCGGAAAGAGCTCCATCATGTGCATACTGTCTTCCCATGTCCTTCGGCAGATATCCGTTTAATTTTGCAATTGCAATACAGGTCACTGCAAAAGCAAATAAAACACCGATAAAAGCAACCAGTGCGTGTTCATATGTTCCTAATAAGTATATCATTTTCTCCTCCTTCGGGCTTTCACCCGATTTAATTATATTAGGAGACTGGAAAAAAGTAAAGTTTTTGCTTGCATTTTTATCGAATTGTGTTATTATATACTCACACGCGTCAAAGCGTTAAAGTGTAAAAGATTCAAAGAACCACAAGGAGGAAACAAAAATGGCTCAAAAAGGAGACTTAATGACAGCACGTTCCGATATTCGTGTATTGGACGCAACCATTCGTGACGGAGGACTCGTAAACAACTTTATGTTCTCCGATGACTTTATCAACGCACTCTACCGCACCAATGTAAAGGCCGGCGTTGACTATATGGAGTTTGGTTATAAAGCTTCCAAGGAGCTGTTTGACGTAAATAAATTCGGCAAGTGGAAGTTCTGTGATGAAGAATCCATCCGTGAGATCGTTGGTGACAACAACTCCGATATGAAGATTTCCGTCATGGCAGATGTCGGACGCTGCGATTACAAAAAAGATATCATTGACAAAAAAGACAGTGTAATTGACATGGTTCGTGTGGCAACTTACGTGCACCAGATGCCTGCTGCAATCGAAATGATTGAAGATGCCAAGGCAAAGGGCTACGAGGTAACCTGTAATATCATGGCAATCTCCAATGCCAAAGAATCCGATATTGACCAGGCACTTGAAATGGTCGGTCAAAGCAGCGCCGATGGCATTTATATCGTGGACAGTTACGGTGCTCTTTACCCGGAACAGATCCGTGCGATTGCAGATAAATACACCGAACTTGGAGAAAAATACGGCAAATACATCGGTATGCATGCACACAATAACCAGCAGCTTGCCTTTGCCAACACGATCGAAGCACTCTCCCACGGTGTCAGTCTTTTAGATGCTACCATGATGTCCATGGGACGGGGTGCCGGAAACTGTGCCATGGAACTGCTTCTGAGTTTTCTGAAAAATCCGAAATACAATGTATTCCCGGTACTCCGGTTCTTAGAAGACTATATGCTGCCACTCAAAGAAACCGGTGCCGTATGGGGATATGATATTCCGTATCTGCTGACCGGACGTCTGAACCAGCATCCATCTGCTGCCATTGATTTTTGCAAGGACAACCGCAAGGATTACGCAGATTTCTATACCGATCTGTTAGACAAATAAAGCATAATACAAAACAGGCATCCGGGGTTCGCCAGATGCCTGTTTTATCTCTGTTATAAACGTTTAAATCTGTCTGCAAAGTGCATCCACTTTCGCAATTTCTTCCATCATACACATTTCTTTCAGATCCTGTGCATTTCCTTCGGAATGTTCCACTTCCTTTGAGAAAATACGCGCTACGTCAATACGGTCAGACATTGTGAATTTTCCACCGTTTCTGTAAAAACGTGCCGCATCCATATCTCTTACCACAAGGGTTGCCATCACAATCATTTTGGCATAGGATAAAATATCATAATCATATATCGAATTCATCAGATAACGATACACAAAATAAACCAGAAGATGTTCATAGCCAAGTTCCGAATAATCCGATGATCGCATATATTCTGTCAGAAATGCCTCATAGGTATCTTCGTGATACAGCTTTTCGAATTCTTCCTTGGTGTGAACCCATTCATCATCCAGCTCTTCCATATCGGCAAAAACCGCAAAACGTTCCTC
>OLNX01002296.1_pt1 | contig 14500 bp, 11 predicted proteins | sample 1672611 | NCBI WGS metagenome assembly OLNX01 (sample SAMEA3136705, study PRJEB25190) | human gut metagenome | reverse complement strand
CTTTTGTGGTGTTTTAGACGTTGCACAAAAGCCCATTGTCATCCATCATAAGATAGGCGCAGACAACGTCCAGAATCTGCTTCATTTCCAGATTGTCGTAGTCCCGGATGCGGCCGCGTCCGCCAGATACCGCATAGATATGGCAGAAGCAGATGATGCACGACTCAAAATGGGAAAGAGGATGATCTTTGACAAACTGTCCGAGCGCCTGCTCCAGCGGGTCGGTCAGATATTCGGCGCTGCGTTGCTTTTTCTTAGGCAATAACCCCGGCAGTGTGATCTCCACCAGCCCCGGCTGCGCAGTGATCGTGATGCCGAGGACATTTGCAGCGGAGGTCAGGTATTCATGCTTTTGCACGGTGGTAAAGCCGTAGACCAGATGCCGCATCCGGCAGGCGATCTGCTCTGCGCGGAGCGCCGCGTCAGTGGAAAGCAGCTCATAGTTTTCCGGATACCGCTGCAAGTCCATTGTGTTCATGGCGCAAAGTGCATTGCTCAGCCGCGAGATCTCCGCCAGCAGCGAGGATATTCGCTTGGATAAAAGCGCACGGTTCATAGATAACCTCCATAGTGTGAAATAGAGCTTCAAAAAAAGAAAATTGATTTTATTTAGAATCTAGGCTATACTGAACTGAGAAAATACGATGTGTGAAAGGAGCGGTTGTTATGGATCAAATACAAAACCGCCGGATTGCTGCTGTCAAGGCAGCCGACGCGATCAATGCGATTGAAGGCGTTCCGGTTTCCGATTATGCAAAGACGCTCTCTGCTTGTTGGGCAAAGGGTGAAATCACAGATCAGCAAATGAAATCTGCGCTGCTTGCTTCCCACAGAAAGCTGGCAGCAATGGTGCGCAGCCGTGTCTGACATTTATTTATACGAGGATGTTCCTGTCCTGAAAAACAAACTGGACATTCGGGATGAGAAAACGCTTGATCTGATCGAGGCGGAGCAGTCCCGCGCCAACATGATGATCTTGTATGAGCGCGGCTTTTCGGATTTTACACCTGCCGGATTGTGCGAGATCCATCGGTTTCTGTTTGGCGATATTTATGATTGGGCTGGGAAGTATCGGCTTACGGCGCTGACAACGGCGTCATAGGAGATAGGGAGCTTGCCATTCTCTGCAATATCCCACGGCCCGCGCAAAACGAGCGTTTCTGCATCGCCGGTTTTCGTCGTTTCAGAATCATTGATTTTGAAACCAGGCTGTTTCGCATCGACTTTAGCGTGCGCCATATGTTTCTGCTCGGCTGGGGTATAGCCCATAGACGCAGTGAGATTGCCCTGCGGGTCATTGTCGATGAGAAGTACGCGCTTGCTTTCATCCGCCAAAGCAGAAGCGAGATTCAGAGCAGTCGTCGTCTTACCGACGCCGCCCTTTTGATTGGTGATTGCAATAACGGCATTCTTTTTCATGTCACACCCTCGCTTTCAGCTTCCTATTTTGATAATCCTCACTCTGTACGTACTCTATCACGCTATCCTTGAAAATATAATAGAAGTCCCTTTGCTTTCAGCGACAGGGACATATTCCGCAGATGATGGTTTGACATGACCGTGTAATCTCTGGTCTTTTCAATGCGAAAAACTGCCATCTCCGACACCTCCTTTCTGTGAAGATAAAAAGTGTTGATTTTGGGTGGTTTCTCCGCCTGTATGCCTCCGCAGACTACCACATAGGAAAACACTCATGCTCGCTTTGGAACGCAAACCACAGCGGATAAAACAGCGGTTTTTCCACCCTAATCTCAACATCTTTGATGGGGTTCACTTGGGTATAGAAAAAGGCGACTGTTTTTCAACAATCGCCTTGAATTTGAGGACTGAATATGAAGTTACAAGCAAGAAATTTTGTTGTCCGAAAGCCAGAAACCATTGATATTACTATGTTTTTCAAAAAGTTCTGTATCGCCACTCGCACCACTCAGAAATGACCTTTGTATGTCAGATGGCCGCTTAGGGCGCGTCCATCTCGACAGCAAAGGTCTTTCTTCGTTCAACCCCATGACCGCTTCGCTGGATTGCGGGGTTGTGCTCCGTCGCTTCTCTTCATAAATCATAACCACCGGCCGTGCCGGTGGTTTGCACTAGCCCCCTTGGGGCATGACCCGGGCTGAGCCTATAGGCTCGTCGAAAAGTCTGCCAACCGCGCAGTTTTCCCGGGCTGCCCCTAAAGGGGCTTTTGTTTATTTGCCTCCTCTTACCGGCTCACCCGTAAACGGGTCTACGAACTCCTTGATACTAAGCTGGTCGTCTGTGTAATCTTCCTGAAGTTGATTTTTGATATACTCCTCTATTGCGCGCCTATTTCGTCCCACTGTGCTGACGTAATATCCCCGGCACCAGAAATGCCGGTTCCCATACTTGTACTTGAGATTTGCATACTTTTCATAGATCATTAAGCTGCTCTTTCCCTTGAGATATCCCATAATCTGCGATACGCTGTATTTCGGAGGTATGGATACGAGCATATGGATATGATCCTTGCACGCTTCCGCTTCATGAATCTCGATACCCTTATATTGGCACAGCTTTCTGATCATCTGTCCGATATCCTGTTTGATCTTTCCGTATATGATCTGTCTCCTGTATTTCGGTGCGAATACGATATGATATTTACATTCCCACTTCGTGTGTGCTAAACTACTGACATCAAGTTTCATTTGGACTTGATTCCTCCTTTGATTTTTTGTTCTTGGTTGGCAGACCATCTTCATTTTATCAAAGGAGGACATTTTTTCTATGCATAGCTAAAGCTTTTTGGAACCACCGGCATTGCCGGTGGTTTTCTTTATACAAAAATGGAGGGAGAAAGAGCCGTCAGGCTCTCTCTCCCTCCTTCGTCTGTACGGCTTCCAACGCCTGTCTCAGCGTGTCCGTCGTTGTGTGATTATAGACCCGTTCCAGCATTCTGGTGTCGCAGTGTCCAAGCAGATCTGCAATCAGGTGCTGCGGTACGCCCTGCGCCGACCAGAACGTTGCTCTCGTGTGCCGAAGCTCATGGGGCGTCAATGACGGAATTTCCGGATGTGCCTTGATCAGATCCTTCATAAAGGAACGATACTCACGGTCGTACCAATTCCGTGGATAATAGGCTTTCCCTTCCGGACTGTGAAAAATAAACTCTGCTTCGACCTGACGCTTCTCTCCGCCAGATTCCAATGTAATGATTTTCGGCTCTGCTTTCAGTCTTGCGAGCAGGCGTGGCTCCAAAATCGGAATTGTGCGCTGGCGGTAGCCATTCTTCAAACCGTCTGCCAGCAGCGTCTTTTTACGGCGCGGATCTGAAGCATGTTGCGCCGACCATCGTGACGGCGAACGCGTCCAAGGTAGAGCCCTCTTCTACCCAGCGTGTAGACCTGTCCACGCCGAAGGCTTACAGAGTCTATGCCTCCAACGGCGCGTATGTGACCTACACCGTCACCGCGTACACCGAGGAGCCGTCGCCCACGCAGTCGCTCTGGGAGAAGCTGCAGAACCAGATCAACAGCAACCCCAACTGGTGGGAGCTGGCGGAATACCAGAAAAAGACCGGCTATTATAAATAACCGGCACACACAAACGCTCCCGGCTGAGAGAACTCAGCCGGGAGCCATACAGACGCAATCGGAACAGGCAGCCGGACACGCACGGCTGCCTGCCCCGCAACGGTATGAGAAAGTGATAATTTCCCACCCGCGATCATTGTGCCTGATATTCTGCCCCGCAGAGGCTCAAGCCTCTACGGGTTTTTTCGTAGTCGAAAGAGCGCAGATTTTACAGAATTCCACGGAAAACTGTAAAATCTGCGCATTTTCCATTTTAAGCGAGTCCACCAGTCAAAAGGCGTCAATTTCCCACAAACAGGAAAATACAAGGGCGCCAAAATACAGACAGAACCTGCGCTGGGCAGTCATTCTGCCACCTGCCCGCGCCCCTCCGTTTCTGACATTTGCTTATCCCCGCAAATGAAATTCAGAAATGGAGGAATGTATCTTGAAAACGAGGTACTTCAGAAGAAAGCAAAACAGCGACGCCGTAGAATGGATCGAGATGAGCGGCGCGGAATATCTGGACTTCGTCCGTGATCCCGAGAACAAAGACAGGTTCTTTTTGAATATGAAAAACGTCGTTCTGGAATGCTCGAAGGAGGAATATCTGCAAAGCCGAACCGAGAAGCGGCGCAGCGCTATCTTGCAGAAAGCAAAAAGGGGTGGACGATCATCTCCCTTTTTGCGCAGGCAGACAAAGAGTCTACCGGCGAGGAAGTCATTCCGGACCCGGATGCCGATGTGGAAGAAAACATCCTACATACCCTTGCCGTGCAGCGCGTTCGTGAAGTAGTAGATGCACTTCCGGAGGAAGACGCGGCGCTGCTTCGTGCGTTATATCTGCAAACGCCGCCGCTGACCCTGCGTGCCTACCGCGAGAAAACAGGAATCCCGGTGATGACGCTGCATTACAGAAAAGAAAAGCTGCTTCGGCTTTTGAAGCAGCAAATCTGAGTCAGGTGCTCTGAGCCCCAGCCGCCAGCAGCATCCGCTCCAGTTCCCTTGCGGCGACGCTCAAAGGCTGCCCCTTCCGTTTCACGATGCACACGGCACGCAGCGGGAGGGGCTCTTGCAGTTCGATGCGGCGCACATTATCAGACGGACGAATGAACGCCTCCGGCACGATGCCGACGCCAAGACCCGCTTCTGCCATTGGGATGATCTGGTCAGCCGTGGCGGCTTCGATGGCGGGTTGAAAAGCAACGCCCTGCGCGGTGAAAACAGAGACGTAGAACGCATGGGAGGTCGTGCCCGCGCCGAGCGTGATGAGTGGATACGCTTCCAGCTCGGAAAGCGCGACGCTTCGTCCAAGCAAACCGGAAAAGGCCGGCGCGCAGATCGGAACCTCCCGAATTTCTTTGACGATCGTCTGCGTGAGAGACGGCGAGAGCGTAACCGGCGTTGTGATGACCGCAAAATCTGCCGTCGTCTCGTGCAGCGCCGCGACGGCCTGCGGCGTGGAGTGGTTGCTGATGCGAAGATGCACGCCGGGGTACTTTTCCTGATACCTTTTAAGTACCGGCAGGAGTAAACACCGAAGCGCACCCTCGCTTGCTGCCAGAAACACGTTTCCGCGCTCGAGCGTCCGACTCTGCGTCACGGCGGCTTCGCCCGCTTCAATTTCCGTACAGGCGATCTTTATGTGCCGGTACAGCCCCTCGCCCTCCGGGGTCAAAATCATGCCCCGATTCGTGCGCGAAAAGAGTGGACAGCCGATCTCCGCCTCTAAGTTCCGAATCGCGCGTGTTAAGTTTGGCTGGCTGTTCTGCAGCGCCTCCGCCGCCTTCGTCAGATTGCCGCACTTTGCGACGTGATAAAAAATCCGGTAGTATTCATAGTTGATGTACATCGCGCTGTAACCTCGCCGCATTGTTTTCTGCTATTCTATTTTGATATATCGGAAATGTCAAATATAGATTTTACATATTTCATTTTTCTGCTACGATAGGGGCGGTCAAGAGAAAAAATGTAAGACAGGAGCGAAAAAAGATGGAACGGACGATCATCTGCATCAGCCGCCAGTATGGCAGCGGCGGCCGGGAAATTGGCGAAGCAGTCGCAAAAAAGCTGGGGATTCCCTGCTACGATAAATGCCTCATTCAAAAAGCCGCGCAGGAAGCGGGGCTTTCCGAAACCGCCGTCGCGGAATACGACGAAAAGGGCGAGGATTTTGGCATTGCCGTCTCGGGCAATCCCTTTGCGGACACCGCCGCGCTGGGCGAGGCGTTTTACTCGGAAGAAGCGCGGGTCTTTGAAGCCGAGCGCCGCGCGATTTTAGAGCTTGCAGAAAAGGGTGACTGCGTCATCATTGGCCGGTGTGCCTCCGCCATTCTGCGGGCCGCAGGCTACCGTCCGCTTTCCGTTTTCATCTATGCGGATAGCGCCGACCGGGCAAAGCGCATTGCAGCGCGTAATAATTTGGATGAAAAACGCGCTCTTCATAAGGCGCAGAAGGTCGACCGGATGCGCAAGCACCACTTTGATTTTTACGCGGACACACTCTGGGGCGAACCGGAAAGCTACGATCTGATGCTCTCGTCGAGCGAATACGGCGTAAGCGGCGCGGCAAGCGTTATTGCATCCGCGAAGGAGGCGATGCAACATGAATAAGGATCTGACGACAGGCAAGCCCGAGAAAGTCCTCTGGCAGTTCTGCCTGCCGCTGTTTGGCAGCATCATTTTCCAGCAGCTCTATAACATCGCGGACAGCTTTGTGGCCGGCAAATTCATCAGCGACAACGCCCTCGCCGCCGTCGGCAACAGCTACGAAATTACGCTCATTTTCATCGCCTTTGCCTTCGGCTGCAACATCGCGTGTTCGGTTCTGGCGGCGCTGTTTTTCGGCGCGAAGCAGTATAATGACCTCAAGACGACGGTCTACACGGCGCTCATTTCCAGCTGCGTGATCTGCGCGGTGTTGATGCTCGTGGGCACGCTCTGCTGCGACAGTTTACTTCGGCTCATCAAGACGCCGGAAGAGGTCTTCGCGGACTCGAAATTATACCTCGACATTTACATTTACGGTCTGCCGTTCGTGTTCCTCTACAATGTCGCAACCGGCATTTTCTCAGCGCTGGGCGACTCCAAAACGCCGTTTATCTTTCTTGCCTGCTCGTCCACGTCTAATATCGCGGTCGATATTCTGTTTGTTACGGCGTTCAACATGGGCGTTGCCGGTGTTGCCTGGGCGACGTTTTTGTGCCAGGGAATCAGCTGCGTGCTGGCGCTTGTGGTCGTCTTCCGCCGCTTTGCAAAAATCCCGACCGAAGGGCGCGTGCGCGTCTTCTCGTGGAACCATTTTGGACGGTTCGCGGTCATTGCCATTCCGAGCATCTTGCAGCAGAGCTTTATTTCCGTCGGCAACATCATCATCCAGAGCGTCATCAACAGCTTCGGCGCGGCGGTCATGGCGGGCTATTCCGCGGCGGTGAAGCTCAACAACATGGTCATTACGTCCCTCACCACGCTCGGCAACGGCATTTCCAACTACACGGCGCAGAACCTCGGGGCCAGCAAATATGATCGCATCAAGTCCGGCTTCCGCGCTGGGATCAAGCTCGTCTGGGCGCTGTGCGTGCCGCTGGTGGCGCTCTACGTGTTCGCCGGGCAGCCACTTGTACACATCTTCCTTGAGAGCCCCACGGGGCAGGCAATGGATACAGGCGTTGCGTTCCTGCGCATCATCGCGCCGTTCTACTTCATCGTGTCTGCCAAGCTCGTCTCCGACGGTGTGCTCCGCGGCGCGGGCCTTATGAAGAAGTTCATGATTGCGACGTTCACCGATCTGGTGCTCCGCGTGGCGCTGGCGGAAATTCTGTCCCGCACGGCGCTCGGCACGACCGGCATCTGGAGCTCCTGGCCCATCGGCTGGACGATCGCAGCGGCGCTCTCGATCGTGTTCTACGCGACTGTCCGCTGGGAAAAGGTCTATACAGCGGCATAAACCAACAAAACTGCCTGTGAGAGAAGCGTCTCACGGGCAGTTTTTTAAGTTCACTGCGCAGGAGATCAAGATCTCTGACGTAAAATTCGTGCTGTAGGAGATGTTACAGCGGACTATTTCATTTTTTAGATGAAGTTATGCAAAATCCAATATATCGCGCAGAAAAATGATATTAGTAATTGCGTATTTCTATGTTATAATGATAAAAAATGAATATCGGGTAGTTCGCGTAAGCCATGTGCTTGCAGGTGGAATGGGGTGAGAAGCCCCGCGAGTCGGTCACTGTGATGTCTGCTTGGTCAGAATAAGTCAGGTCTTCTGAGAGCTGCCCTGTGCCTTGCCATGACCGGAGCCGAAATATTCAGCACTTATCTAAGTAAGATAGGGGCTTTATTTCCGTGCGGCCATATCAGGCAGCACGGTTTTTTGTTTGTACCCGCAGTCGTGTGTGAGCGGCCGCGCTTACATAAATGGGGATGTAACGCTCATCCCTGCCTCTTCTTTAAAGGCATGGTTTTGACCGTGCCTTTAACTTTAAGGAGAGCACGGTATAAAAAACATTATTGTATCAGGCGAAACCGGTTATACGACAAAAGTACGACAATTTTGCAAAAAACGGAGGGAGAAAGAGCCGTCAGGTTCTTTCTCCCTCATTTCATTTTATGGCATGCAATGCGCTTCTAGCACTGTCTCTTTCAGACCACCATGCAGCAGCGGCTGAAGCTTCGCGCTGCTGCATGGTGTGGATTTACTGCTTTTCGCCTGCTGTACCGAGATTCCGGAAGCGGACAATCATGGCCGCTGCTTCTGCGCGGGTTGCAGTGCCGGTCGGGTCAACGCGGTTCGCGCTCTTGCCGGTCAAAATGCCTCTGGTGCAGCCCCAACTCATGGCCTCGGCTGCCCACGCGGCGATCTGGCTGCGGTCGGCAAACTCCGGAACGGTCAGACCGGCGTTGGAGGTATTCAGGCCCTTCTTCGCGGCCAGTCTCCAAAGAATGGTGACAAGTTCCTGCCGCGTGATGTTTTTGGACGGGCCGAACTCCGTGCTGCTGACGCCCTTGACGACGCCGTTGGCAGCTGCCCAGCGGACAGCCTCCGCATAATAGGCACCTGCCGGAACGTCCGTGAACGACGTCTGGGCAGAAGCAGCGGGCTTGCCCTCCGAACGCCAGAGGATCGTGACCAGCATCGCACGGGTCAGCGTGCCGTTCGGCTCGAACAGCCCATTTCCGGTACCGTTCATCAGGCCCTCACGCAGCATTGTGTCGATTGCTTCATGATACCACTTGGTCGTATCCAGATCGCGGAAGCTGCGGCTGGGGCAGTCCTTTTCACCGGAGGAGATGATCGCGGGGAGGATCTGGCTCAAGCTGTCGCCCAGCACCACGGTCCGAATTTTTTCCTGTCCGGCTGCGAAGCTTGTTTCGTTCAGCTGCTTCGTCTTGATCGTGACCTTTGAACTCGAACTGCCTGCCGCAAGTTCAAATCTCAGCTGACCGAGCAGTTCGCCCACAGCGGCCTCGCTGCGTTCGGCGCAGGCAAAGACGATCGTACCGGGCACGGACTCATACCAGGAGGTAAGCGTCGCCGCGCCTGTGACGGAGGAGAGCGTCAGTTCTTTCGTATTGTACGAGATCTCCATGATGCTGCTTGCCGTCGGCGCAATGGCGGTCAGATCAAGCGTCACAGTACTGCGCTGCGCGCTTGTGCTGCCGGTGCTCTGCGGCTGGCTGACGCTGTTGAGCGTACCTGCGGTCTGCTTATTTGCCGCCTTCATCTGGCTGATCGGCTGGGCCTTTGCGGTCTTGAGCGATTCCGGACGCAGTGCCTTTTCAAAGATGCTTGTCTTTTGCGTATCTGCTGTGGAGTCGTTCGTATGGACCTCGGTCACGCTGACCGGCGCAATATCGCCGAAGGATCCGATAATGGCCGTGCGGAAGCGGTTCGCCTGCTCGTCGTAGTGCAGCCAGTACAGTGTGGTGCTTTCCTTGCGGGAAGCTCCCTCGCCCTGTGTGCTGTACGAGGTAAGGAAGAGTTCGCCGTCATCCGCAACGTTCAGCGAGCAAAGCGTCGCCCAGTTGGGGTCATACGGGAACTGGAAGCCCAGATCCGTCGGAATGTACTGATAGGTTGCGTAATAGTCGCCGTCCTGCGGATAGATCATAAGCTGCCAGATGCCGCCTGCGTTGTCGATCACATAATAGGCTTCAGCGTCCACATCCTCACCGCTATCGGGATCCTTGAACGTGATGGAGCCCAGCGAGGTGATGCCGGAGAAGCCATCCGCGTCATAGCCGAACAGGTCGTACACACTGATGTAGCTGCTGGCACTTCCGTTCATCGGATCCTGCATCGGGATGATGTTCATGGAGTATACACCGGTCAGCAGATCGCCGTGCAGCGACTCCGTTCCGGTATATTTGCGGGAAAGGGCAATGTCGTCGTATGCGACGGGGCCAATCTCGGCCGAGAACGGTGCGCTGCCGGTGTTCAGGATCTTGCCGGTGGCAAAATCGATCTCATATGCATTGCCGCCCACGTCAAACGCATAAATGCCGTTTGCGCTGGAAGCGCCTGCCGAGGTCACGCGGCTGCCGATTCCGTCAACCGCTGCGACCTTTTCCCATGTCTCGCTGTCTGCGAGATTCCACTCGAAGGTCTGCACCTGATTGTCTGCTGTCAAAAGTCCGCGGAATGTGTAGTTCGGCGCAAGCACCTGTACGGTGCAGGAAGCATGGACTTCGGGATTTTTATGAGAAGCCGCCGTGATTGTTGCGGTGCCGGCGCTGACGGCCTTGATCTGGCCGTTATTGTTGACCGTCACGACCGCAGGCGCGGAGGACTTCCAATCCAACTTATCGTCGGCGTAATACGGCTCTGTGGAAGCTTCAAGCGTATAGTTGGAACCTGCAAGCAGGGAGACGCTCTCCGGGGAAAGCGTGACGGAGGTCAGCGCCTCTGCGGGCTCCTCGCCGCTGATCAGCTGATATGCAGAGGCGTTGTAGGCATAGTCCACAACCTGAAGCAGAAGCTTCTCGCCGCCGCTCAGCTTGGAGAGATCGAACGTGCAGTCGGTCGTCTTGCCGAGTGCGTCTTCCGGCTGATTCGGCAGGATATAGCTGACCGGCGTCGGGGTATCCGTCATGTTCCAGAGGATGACAGCCGCGACATAGCGGTTATCCATGGCCGTTACGGCCAGCGTCTTCTGCGTCAGATCCTGACGGACGGAGATGAGTTCCGGCGCGGTATTGTCGATGGTCAGGTGCGTGCTCAACTTTGCACCATCCTTGAGTTCATCCCAACGATAGCTGCCATCGGCATTTGCATAGTATTCCGGGGCCATCGTCAGCGTAAGATCCACGCTGGTGCCCTCCGGGAGCGCATTGCCGGAGGCGTCTGTGCCGCTCCAGTCAATGCCAAGCTGGAGCCGGGTATGCTGCCATGCGTTTGCATTTTCGGAGTAGTACGAAGCAGTCGCTGCGCCGACCTCCTCATCCAGATACGCTGTCTTCGTGTTGGAATCGACGATCTGGAGGCGGGAGTTGCCCGCGTTACGGATTAGCGAGAAGACAAGCGTGCTGATGCTGTTGCCACCCTGGTTGTTGAAGGCGTTGCGGACGCTCAGATACTCGTCGTCAAAGTCAACGGGGTTGCCGACCATTGCAGAGGACTCCGTCTCACCGGCATAGAGAATGTTCAGGAAGTTGGAAACGGTGTAGCCATAGCTGTTCGTCGTGCCGAGATAGGGCGCGCGCGTTTCCGTGCCGTAAATGCTGTCGATCAGAGAACCGACATCATACATCGACGGCTCCGACCAGCTTCCGTAGTAGCCGAGCACCGGGATGGAATGGCTCGTGCCGGCGGCGCCCTCGTCTGTGGCGAGGCCCTGCACGCGGACATAGCCCTCCACATACGCGCCCGTGGGATACGAAGTATTCAGCGCACTGCGGTCGAGCAGGCGGATGTGGCAGACGACCTCAGCCTTACCGTTTGCAGGAACAAGGATCGTCGCCTCCTGAAGCAGATTCAGGAACAGGTGTGCATCATAGGCCGTCACAGCGCCGTCGCCGTTCAAATCGGCAATGGCCTTGGCGTTGAGAAGCTTTGCGCCCGGCTTTTTCGACGCGACATCCAGCAGCAGCTGGCCGTCTTCCAGATCGACCCGGCCGTCGTTGTTATAATCGTAATCGCGGCTCAGGCTGTCGGTCGTTCTGCCGTTCACAGTCCACGTCACAGCAGCGCTCAGCGGCGTCGTCAGCGTGTCCATGTAACTCTGCCCCTCATAGTCGAGCAGAGCCTGCGTAAACAGTTCGGCACTCAGCGCATAGGCGTGCGTCCGTCCGTCGAGGTTGTTGACGGTGAAACTGAAATCATAGCTGCCCGTGCGTGCGGGGTCGTCGCCAAGTTCTGCCTTGACCTTGTCGTCAGCCCAGGATGCGGTCGCATCAGCCTGCATTTTAATGTAGGAGTCCGCAGAGGTCGCCGCCGCGGCGTTGACCATGCCTGCGCCCTGCTGAATGACCGGGTAATATGCGTCGTTTTCATTGTTGACGACCGGCTCTGCCGTGGACATCATGATCGACTGGGCCAGCGCGCGGTCGGTCAGATCGCTGCAGGAAAGGCCCTTGGATTCAATGTACTGCTTGACCAGTGCGCCGATACCGGCGATCTGCGGCGCAGCCATCGAGGTGCCGCTCATGAGTTCATAGTCCTGGTGGCCGCCCTGCATACCGCTGGTGCTGTTGTGCAGGCCGTTGAGCGAGTAGATATTGCCGCCGGGCGCAGCGATCTCCGGCTTCAGCGTCAGATCGCCCGGAACGCCCCAGGAACTGAATTCACTGATGGTCTTATAATCGCGGTTGAACCGAACCGGTTCCTTGCCGCGCACTTCGATCTTGCCGGTATAATACAGGACTGTCGTGCCGTCCTCTGCATAAACCGGCTCGGCCTGCGTGCGGACCAGTTCGCCGTCGTCCTGTGTGATCGACACGCACGGGATCGTTGCGGTACTGCTGCTCAGGTCCATATTGATTGAGCCGGACTGGTTGTTGTAGACCACGCACGCCAGCGCACCTGCGGCGGCTGCGGCATCATGCTTCTGGTAGAACGAGGACTGTCCTCTGGAAACGAAGACAAACTTGTCCTTGACCGCATCTGCATAGGCAAGCAGCAGGTTGTTCCCGGCTGCGTCCACAGCATACTTCGTTGCATCCTCAGAGAAAAACACGAATTCGTGCTCTCCCACGATCGTGGAGATCGGCTTGTTCGTAAAGCCGGTGGTTTCGGACGGCGCGATCGGCTCCTGTCCGATCAGGAGGTAGTTGCCGATAAAGCCGTCGTTATCGACCGAGGCGACCGTCAGGCTGTTTGCATAGCTGCCCGGCTGACCGTCCGTCTGCATACTGACGCCGTCGCTGTAAAGATAGCCGATCGGATCGGCGTTCTTGGCCCAATAGCCGGCATTGCCGGAAGAAACCGTCACAACGGAGGAAGCGTTCTCCAGATCGTCGAAGATCTTCTGATAAGCTTCCGTTCTCGCCTTGCTCGGGCCGGGACTGGCAGAGCCGAGCGAGAGGTTGATCGTATCCGCACCGAGAACGATTGCATCCTCAATGGCTGCCGTATAGTCCGAGTCATACGCGCCGCCCTCGTCGCCGAAGACCTTCATGACCAGCACCTGTGCATCCGGCGCTGCGCCGTGCATATGTACGCTGTCCAATGCAGAGACATATCCGCCGTTTCCGTCCGGCAGATACCGGTTGGCCGCCGCGATACCGGCAACATGGGAGCCGTGCTCGCCCTCCGTGTCCGTCTCATGCGTTACGTCCAGATCCTTGTCGATGTAGCAATAGCCGTATGCGACCTTTTCTGTCCGGTACAGATCCGCCGCGCTGACGCCTTCCTTGATATGCAGCAGACTCAGCTTTTCGTTGATCTCGTCCGCATCGAGCAGATCGAGAGAGGCCTTATAGGCTTCGACGGATTCCTTTGCGCGCGCTGCGTTCTGCTCAAGCGCGTATTCATACGCACCATTGTCAAACGACTGGTGCGACGTATCCAAGCCCGTATCGATAATGGCGATCCTCATTCCGGCCCCTGTATAGCCGGTAGACCATGCCGTGGTCGTGCCGGTCATGCCGGTTGAGATCTCCATGTTGGGCTGCACGGTGTTTTCGGACGCGGCAGGCTCATACTGCTGCTCCAGAACCACATCCGCAACGCCCGGGATCTGCTTAATCTGCTCGATCTTGCCGTATTCCACATTGGCAGAGATCAGGTTGGCGACCAACGTCAGATTCCAGACAACATCCAGATCCTCCCGTCCGAGGATCGTGGACGAGATTTTCCGAACAACGCTGTCCTGCTTGCGCTGGAGTGCTGCGCGGTAAGACACAGCAGCCGCATCCTCGGCCAGTGTCCCCTCCGCAGCCGCGTCGGAATAGGCTTCCAGTGTGGATGTGTCCTCCAGGATAATGGAAACACGAACCAGATCGTGCGCCTGATAGGCGGCCGTATCCTCTCCCATTTCCGCATCCTCAATTTCGCCCACCGCCACATCCGGGCGGATAAGCGTATCGAGCGTGTCATTCGGCACCTGCTTGAATGCGACCGCTGCTTCGCTGTTTGCCGCAAGCGCCGCCGGCACCAATCCTGCCGTCAGCGCAAGCACCAAAAGCATGGCCAGCACCCGTGTGCCCCACATCTTCTTCATACTGCGTCTCCTTCACTTTGCTTAATTAGTTTCCGCAGGAGTCCTGCTTCGTTTTTATATCACACCCTTTCACATTTATCAACACTTTACCGTGTTGACTCTTTGCTTTTTTAAAGTAATTCTCAACAAATTTTTTCTCCAAAAAACTGTCGTTTACAGCAAATTTACCTCCTGTTCTGGCTGTAAATTTCTTGGATTTTCTCTTCCAAAATACTTTCACGTATTGCATCTTTCTTCCGCGCTTTCCGCAACGTGCAGCCGCAAAAAAAGCGGAAAAGGCTTCCTTTCAAAATTCGGAGGCTTTTCCGCTTT
>OLNX01002287.1_pt1 | contig 14524 bp, 23 predicted proteins | sample 1672611 | NCBI WGS metagenome assembly OLNX01 (sample SAMEA3136705, study PRJEB25190) | human gut metagenome | reverse complement strand
CCGTTTTTCCGAGGCGTCCGGCCGCGTTGATGCGCGGCGCGAGCGTGAAGCCGATGGTCGTGGCCGTGACAGGCCGTCCCTCCGCACCGCACTCGTGCAGCAGCGCGCGGATGCCGGGGCGCGGGTTGGTGTTGATCTGCGCCAGACCCTGCGCCACGAGGTAGCGGTTTTCGCCCGTGAGGGGCATGACATCGGCCACCGTGCCGATGGCGACGAGGTCGCCGTAGTCGCGCAGCACCTGCGTGCTGTCGCCCTCGAGCGCGCACAGGAGCTTATACGCCACGCCCACGCCCGCAAGCCCGCCGTTGGGATACTGCGAGCCGGGACGCTTCGGGTCCACGACGGCCACGGCGTTCGGGATCGCCTGCCCGCTGCACTCGTGGTGGTCGGTGATGACCATGTCGATGCCGCGCTGCAGGGCGTAGTTCGTCTCGTCGATGGCGGTGATGCCGCAGTCGACGGTGATGATGAGCGTGATGTCGTCGGCGCGCTGAAGGCTCGTGATCGCGTCCATGTTCAGGCCGTAGCCCTCCTCGATGCGGTCGGGGATGTACGGGTGCACGGGCACGCCGCGGCGGCGCAGATAGTCCGTGAGCACGCACGTCGACGTGATGCCGTCGACGTCGTAGTCGCCGAACACGGCCACGTGCTCCCGCCGCTCGATGGCGGCGCGGATGCGCGCGACGGCCTTGTCCATGTCCTGCAAAAGCATGGGGTCGAACGCGCTCTGGTCGCCGCCGCTGAGAAAGGTGCGCGCCTGCCCGGCATCGTCATAGCCGCGCAGTGCCAGCAGCACCGCCAGCAGCGGGGAATAGCCCGCGCGCAGCAGCGCCTCCGGCGGCTGCGGCGCGGTATATGGAATTTTCCAGTTACGGTATTTCATATGCGCTGTGTGCCTCGAATCCAAAACGATCGATTATAATAATACAATAATTTATTATTCTATCAAAATATCCGTGCAGATGCAAGAGGCGCGTGTTGGTTATCTGCCGCCGCCGGGGGCGATTTTTCGCCGCCGCGCGCCGCGCTTCCTGCCCTTGACAGGGACGCGCCGCCGGTGGTACGATATGGCGGGTATGCCGGCGTGGCGAAACAGGCAGACGCAAGGGACTTAAAATCCCTCGGTGGCAGCACCGTGCGGGTTCGAGCCCCGCCGCCGGTACCACGTCGGAGCGGACTGCATATCGTTCGCTCCGACTTTTTTCCTGGATGGGAAACTTTTTTCGCATATTTCGCATATACGCATATAATGAGGGCCGTGCGTTCCGCGCGGCCGGGAGGGAACTGCTTTGAACGAACGCGCGCACGTGGGGTATTTTGACTGGCTGCGCATCATTGCGGCGCTGAGCGTCATTTTCATGCACACGGCGGCCGGCCCGCTGCGCGCCGGCATCAACACCAGCTGGCACCTGCTCAACGTATGCACGTCGCTTGCCTTTACGGCGGTACCGCTGTTTTTCATGATGTCGGGCTATCTGCTTATGACGAGCCGGAAAACGGCCGACATTTCCGTGCTGCTGCGCCACCGGCTGCCGCGGCTGGCCGTGCCGCTCGCGGGCTGGACGGTCGTGGCCGTGCTGTGGCAGATGTTTCTGGCGCACACGCTCACGCCCGGCGCCATCTGGGCGCAGCTCGTCGCGGCGCTCAACGGACCGGTGATGGTGCACTTCTGGTATCTGTATACGCTCATCGCGCTCTATGCGCTCTCGCCGATCCTCTACGGCGGGATCCAGGTGCTCGGCAAGTCCGGGCGGGTGTATCTGTTCGTGCTGGCGGCGGCCGTGTCGGCGCATACGATCCTGATGACGGTGCTTCCGGACGGCGCGGCGCAGTATGTCGATCTGGACATTTTCGGAAAGCTCAAGATCTTCGGCGGGCACATGGCCACATTTGTACTCGGTTACCTGCTCGGCAGCTATGAAAAGAAGATCCCCAATTGGCTGCTCGTGCTCGGCGCGGCGGTGACGCTTGCAGTGATTTCGGTCGGAACGTGGCTGCTCACGGTACGCACGGGGGAATTCAATCAGAACTTCCAGAATCAGAGCTCCGGGTTTGAGATCGTGCTGGCCGCGTGCATTTTCCTGCTGTGCAAGCAGACGTGCAACCGGCCGCCGCGCGCATGGGTCAGGGCTGCGTTGGGCTCTGTTGTGTCGCTGTCGATGGCGATCTACCTCATGCACAACATTTTCCTGAGCATGCTCTATTCCGTCGGCGTGTCGCCGCGTTCGTTTGGCGGCACGGTTGGCGTGACACTGCTGGTGTTTGCCGCGTGCTTTGCTGTGACGAAAACGGTGGCGACCGTCAAGCCTCTGTGCTACCTTGCCACAGGCAAAACGTATGCCGAGGCGTGCCGCAGCTGCAACTGGGTATATACCTTCCGCAGGCTGCGCGGACACACCGAGACGAAAATATAAAAACGGCAGGCCGGAGGAAATTCCTCCGGCCTGCCGTTTGCGCCTTCACATTTCCGCGCGGCGCGGTGCCATGCGCCCGGCCACGACGGCGATGTAGCCAGACACTTGAAAAGTGTGGGCATTTATGGTATTCTCTGCGTATGGCGGTATTGCATTTCCTCGCGAAATTTACACGTTGCATGATAGAAATCAAAAAATGGAGGAATATGTTATGGGAGAAGAGAAAAAATTCAGTGTCAGGCAAATTGCAGATAATATCGGGAAAGCGGCGGCTGCTGCATCTGACCATGTGAGCAAAGGAGCAATTGCCGTTGCAGATAAAACCAAAGAAGCCGTGTCGAAATCTCAGGAGGCCATTTTGAATGCCGTGGATCAAAACGGAAACGGCGAAATCGATATCGAAGATATTATCGTCATGGGTCTGAAGGTTCCCGGAATTCGGATTGACCGCACGGATTTCCTGCAGGCGGAACTGCAAAGCAAATTTCCGCAGGAAGTGATTGAGGACGCCATCGCCTATAATCCGCTTCATGCAGGAATATCACGCAAGGTCATCGACAAGATTGCGGATGCGGTCATTCAGCACGAGCGAATTTGCGTATCCGGAATTTCCGCGGCTTTGGGCACACCCGGCGGTATTGCTATGGCAGCAACGATCCCGGCGGATATTGCGCAGTATTATGGCTATATGCTTCGTGCGACGCAAAAGCTTATGTATTTGTATGGGTTTCCGGCGATCGACATGGAAGAAAAGGGACATGCTTTTGATTCCGAGACTATGAATATCCTGATTATTTGCATGGGCGTCATGTATGGGGCGGCCGGCGCGAATAATGCTTTGAAAGCAGTGGCAAAAGCACTGGCCAGCGGAGTGGAAAAACAGCTTCTTCGCAAGGCACTCACAAAAGGGACGATTTACCCGATCGTAAAAAGCGTTGCGAAGTGGTTCAGCGTGAATATGACAAAGCAGCTCTTCGCGGGCTTTTTCAAGAAGGCTATTCCCGTTGTTGGCGGCGTGATTGGCGGCGGCGTTACATATCTGTCGTTTAAGCCCTGCTGTGATAAATTGAAAGCATCCCTGCAAAACACGATGCTCAGCAATCCGGATTACCATCCGGAGGATGACGAAGGGGATATTCTGATCGTGGAAACAGAGGAAGCGCAAACGGCCGAGACGAACGGATAACGTTCTCACGGCGGCTGTGCAAACCAAAACCGCACTTGCGCTGCAAGTGCGGTTTTTGTGGCGTGCGCTGCGTTATGCTTCTGCGGGACGGTCTTCTTCGTAGCCGATCCCGTTGCGGCAGATCTCCGGGGCCTGGTGATCTTTGCTGTTGTCAAAGTCGTAAGGGATACCGTCGGGAAATGCCCTGCAAGTTGGGATGAACCCTTTCATCCCGGTTATGTTCTTGCAATGGTCGCACCAAGAAAGCTGAATCATGTTTCCTCAAAAGCCTCCAATCCCGTGTATGCGGTTTTTGCGCGCCTTCACATTTCCGCGCGGCGCAGCGTCATGCGCCCGGCTACGACGGCGATGTAGCCCAGCACGATCGTGAGATAGTACGACGCCAGCCGCCAGATGAGCATGGCGGTCGTCAGATAGTCGCCGAACAGCGGCGAAAAGGCGAGGTAGAACGTGCCCTCGCTCGCGCCGGACGCGCCCGGCATGGGAAAGCAGCTCGCCCCGATGTACAGCAGCACCTGCGTGCCCGTGACCTGCCAGAACGGCACGCCGCGCAGCCCGAAGCCGCGATACGTGCAGTAGGCGACCGACATATACGCTGTGCACTGCAGCAGCGCGAGCGCGAGCGCCCCGGCGAGCTTGCCGCGGTGGCGGATGCCGGCGGCGAACGCGTCATGGTATTCTGCGACGAAGGCGCACCACTTTTCGGCGGCCGCCGCGGGGTCTGCGCCCCGGCGCACAAACGGGCGGCGCCGGTACAACCAGCGGATGCACACCGTGCCGAACGCGGACATCGGCTTCGGAAAAATGGCCGAGAGCAGCACGAGCGACAGCAGCCCCGCGTGCACGAGCAGCCCCAGCACCAGCACGGGGATCCACGCAGCGCTCTGCGCCGCGAGCTTGCCGCCGCACAGGCACATACCCACGATGCCGAGCGACACGAGCGCGATGTTCCACAGGCTGTAGACCGTGCAGATGACGGACGTAGCCGTGCCGGTCGGGATGCCGCGGCGGTGCATATGCAGCACCTGAAACGGCTGGCCGCCGGCGGCTGCGGGCGTCACGGCCGAGTAGAAAAAGCCGATCATCGACACGTCGATGCTGTCGGCGAGCGGCTGCGCGCAGCCGAATGCGCGCGTGATGAGCCGGTACTTGAGCGCGTCGCACAGGTAGTACAGCAGCATGCACCCGACGATCGCAGCCGTCCAGCCCGGCATCAGCGCCGCGAGCGAGGCGCGCACGTCGCCCGCGTCGAGCGTGGCGGCGGAATAGATCGCCAGCGCCGCCGCGCCGAGCGTCAGCAGGCCGATCGAGAGCCGCTGTTTTTTCTTGTCGTGTTTCATAGGCAGACCTCGCTGCAGGAGAAGATTCTGATAAGACCTTATATTATAACGGATATGCAGGCCAAGTGCAACCAAAACCGGGCGTCCCGACTGGGACCGCGCCGTTTATCATGTATTGCGTAAGAGCTACACAGCTCGAGCGCAATTTTTTTATACACAAAATCAGATTGGAGGCGTTGAAAATGGCTGGAAATTGTCTGACGCTCGCCGACCGCCGGGAAATCGAGCGTCTCTACGCCGCCGATGAAAAGCCGAGTGTAATTGCGGCGGCGGTCGGCGTGTCGGTCGCCACGATATACCGCGAGCTCAAGCGCGGGGAGACGGGCGGCTTAAACGGGAACTATTGCCCGGCGTACAGCGCGGAGACGGCGGAGAAAGCCGTCCGGCGCTCCATGAGAAACCGGGGCCGTCGGAAACAGGTCGGATAAAACCGAAAGGGGATTACTTATACCATGAGAAACGAGACCATATCAGAACAAGCCGACCGGCTCGGAGCAAAATTCATAACCGCCGCGAAAGTTCGCGAGCTACGACGTAAACTCCGGGTCGTCGCGGCGGCTCCGTTTGAGCCGTCGTTAGAACAGGATACGATACTCTATCAAAACACGGAAACAGGCGAATATTTCAAGCTCACGAGGGCGAGAAAATGAGCCGCCGGGCACGGTATATCGTCGGGTGCTCATTCGGTAAAGACGGCCTCGCAACGGTGATAACAGCGGTAGAGCACGGAGAGCCGCTCGACGAGGCGGTCTATTGCGAAGTCATGTTCGACGAGCATATCTCCGGCGAAGTGCCAGAACACAGAGACTTCATTTACGAAGTAGGAATACCGGCCCTAAAGAGCATGGGAATAAAAACGACCATAATCCGGGGGAAAAGAACGTATGTATCGAGCTTTACACGAGTGATTGAAAAGGGCCCGCACGCCGGGCAATTAAACGCATTTCCGCTTTGCGGTCGATGTTGCATACAAAGAGATTGCAAAATTCGGCCCATCGAGAAATGGGTTCGCTCACTTGAGGGAGACGTGGTGCAGTATATCGGGCTTGCCGCAGACGAGCAAGAGCGGCTCATGAAAAAAGGGATACAAAATCACGTTTCAATTTTGCAAAAGTACGGGATTACGAAAGCGGATACATACGAGATATGCAAAAAGCACGGATTACTTTCGCCTATCTATGAGTTTGCTCCTCGCGGCGGGGGCTTTTTCTGCCCGAACGCAAAGAGACAGGAGCTACGACACCTATACGACCACCACCCCGAACTATGGGCGAGAATGGTCGAACTCGCAAAGCTACCGAACAAGGCGACGGAAATGTTTGATAGAGACTTTCGGTTTTTGGATATAGACGCAGACTTTCAATTAGAGGACGCGCAAATATCAATAAGCGAGTATATCGACGGGAGGGCAGGATAATGGACAATTTCGAGCGGCTCACCCGGAGCCGGGGCACGTTGGGAGCTTTCCTCCGCTCCCTCCCCGTGCTCTCCGGGCCGTGGGACGATGAATTTCACCGGCGGCGGTGCGCTTTTTGCACTCGCGAGAATTGCGACGAGTGCCCGAACGAGGAGGAGCGGGGAAATCCGACGTGGTGGCTCTCTCTCGAGGCTGAGGAGGCGCAGACATGAAAGTAAAAGCACATTGGACACCCTACCGGCTGACCGCGAACAAGACAAAACTCTATGCGCTCGCAAAGAGCCTATATCCGTGTATAGAGCCCATGAAGAATACGGACTTTATCAAATATTCCCGCGTCCGGGACTATGCTCTCGATTTTTGGAGCGGTGAACACTTCCACCATCTATTTTTGAGTGTGTGCGGAGGACAAGCGAGGCTCGCGGATTGGTGGAGTACATACGACGAAAACGACGAGAGAACGGAGCATTGGGAGTGTCGCGTCCTCGAGCTGGACGAACTCCGAGAGTTCGGGCTCGTGGAGAAAGTCGCCGTATGAGCGGCCCGATTTACGGTCGAACTTGCGAGGGGTGCGAGCACGTTATCGCGGAAAAGTGGGTAAAAGGCAAGACGGCGCACAGGTGCAACGCACCGGGGCCGTGCCGGGGGTATGTGGTCGGTCAAGAGCACTTTATCCCCTATATACCGGCATGGTGCCCGGAGCTCATAAACAAAAAGGAGGGTTCTACCAAATGAAAAAGGTCTATTCAAAGAAAGTCGGCGGCGAGGTATTCGCCCTCGCGCCGGAGCAACTCGAGGTTTTCAGAAACGCGGGCTATCAGACCCCGGCCCCGGAGGAGGTTATCGCGGACGCGGGAGCGGCTATGCTCACTCCGCCGGAGGATAAGCGGGCGTATGTGGTGCTCAACCTCAAGTCGGGCGAGTTCGCCGTCCGGGTGCGCTCGTGCACCCTAAAGGGGAGCGAATATAGCGCCGTCGTCGGGGAAATCGTGCAAGCGGGACTTTTGAAACGCCTCGCGGAACAGGCCGACCCGGACAGGCCGAAACCGGCGGCTCCGGCGGCGGGCACGGCCTCCCCGTTCGTTACCCTCTTTGCCGAGGCCATCAAAAAGGCGTTCGTCGGCGGAACAGAGGCCACGGGACAGACAGCACCGGCGGATAACGCCGTCTCTCCTATCGGAGCTATTATCTCCGAGGCTATCAAGAAATCCCTCGGCGGCGCGGCGGCTACATCCGCCCCGACCTCCACTCCGGCGGGAGCGGTCAATACGGAGGAGGTCGTCGACAAATGAGCGGAGAGCGGTACAGCCTCGGGACGTGCCGGTATTGCGGACAGGTCGTAAACCTCGAGCGGGAGCGGGACTCGCAAGAGGCGGCGGATATTGCCGCCTCGGAGGAGTGCTCTTGCTATGACGCTCGGGAGGAGCGGGCCATACAACGGAAAATCGAGAACGCGCAGGACAGGATACAAAAGGTTTTCGGGAGTGAGGCCGAGGAGCTCGGCTTTCGGCCTATCAACGCGCCGGAGCCTATCCAGCTCATGAACGATATAGCCGTCCTTATCGCTCGGGGATACATAACCTCCGCCGTCGTGAACGTCCGGGGCCAGTGTAGAGCGAAAATCTCGCTCACCAGTAAAGAGAAAATCAAGGTAGAGCGGAGCGAGACGCGCTCCTATCAGCTTGAGGAATAGGAGGCGGCGGGAAATGGTAAAGCTCGGAGACCGCCGTACCGTCCACCCGGTAACGCTGGACGGGCACGAAAAGGGCAAGCCCCGCCCGCTCACGGGCACGGTGGTATATATCCACCCGGAGGGCCGGTATTGTGTCCTCGAGTTCGAGGTCGGCACACGCGGCGAGCGGATACGGGAGAGTTTTCAACTTATCGAGGGGGAAATCGCGGAATGAAGAACGAGAAAAGCCGCCCGGCGGAGTACCGGCCTACCGCGAGCGGGCCCATGAAATTATACCTCGTCCGGCATAAGGACGGGCAGGAAATCACGGTAAACGGTCGGAGCAGGTACGAGGCCGTTACCGCCGCCGCCCGGAAATGGGGCGTAAGGTGGACAAGCATAGCTCGGGCGTGCGAGTTTATCGAGCTCGCCTCCGAGGACGACGAGGGGGGAACGGCACCATGACCGCAAGAGAACAGCGCCAGCAGAGGCGCAGGGCCCGCGCTATCCGGCGGCGGGTCTCCCGTGTGCTCGCTTTCCTCGCCCTCCTCGCCGCGCTGGTGCTCATTGTAGCCGCCAGAGCGAAAGACAAGACCGGCGAGGCCGTACTCCCGGAGACCGACCCGCTCCCGCTTGCGACAGTAACGACCATAGAAACCGCGCCGCCGGTAACACTGGCTCCCGTGGCGGAGCCGGAGGCCGTATCCCGGTACGACGGTATCGAAATCAGCGACGAGGACGTTTATACCCTCGCTTGCCTCGCCTATCACGAGGCACGGGGCGAGCCGTTCGATGGGCAGGTCGCCGTTATCGAGGTCGTGCTCAATCGGTGCTTGTCCGACTACTTCCCGGATACGGTCGAGGAGGTCGTATTTCAGAAGTACGGCGACGTATGGCAGTTCTCCCCCGCTCCATATCTCTACACAGCGGAGCCGACGGAAACGCAGTACGAGGCCGTCTATGCCGCACTCGCGGCGGAGGAGCCTATCCTCCCTCTCGATACGGTGTACTTTTCCACGAGTCCCTATAACGACAGTATCGTCGCGGTTATAGGAAATCATTACTTTTGCTCAATTTTTTAAGGAGGGTACAGTTATGAACATCACGCGCAGAGTTACGGAGACCGTCGATTTCGAGTACATGAAAGCGGCTATCGACGCGGGGAACGGCCCGGAGTTCGTGAGGCCGTTCGACGAGCTCGTTATCCCGCTCGAGAACGGGAAAAGCATTACCGCCGTTTGCGGCGGGTATGTGGGAGACCGGCGGGCCCGGTTCGTGCTCAAGGATTGCTTGCCGGAGCTCCACGTCATGAACAAGAGGCCGACCAACGCGGGCGGCTACCTCAAGAGCGAGGGGCGGCGGCACGTCCTCGAGGACATTCTCCCGCTTTTCCCGGCGTGGCTCCGGGACGCTATGAAACCCCGGAACATGGTCGAGATTATCGACGGCGAGGAGCACACCTACGCCGATACGCTTTGGGTGCCGTCGGCGACCGACCTTTTCGGCCCCTCCGAGTCGGGTTTTTGGGCTGAGGAGCCGGACAGCGAGCAACTCGAGATTTTCAAGACGGAGCGGGGCCGCGTGAAAGAGGTCGAGGGCTACGGGACTTATCCGTACTGGCTCCGTTCCCCGCGTGCGGGCGCCTCCTACCGTTTCGTGTTTGTGGACACCGACGGCACAGTCAACTACCTCACCGCGCGCCTTTCGCTCGGGTTCGCGCCGGGCTTTGACCTCTAAAATTCGGAATTAAAACCCTCCTCGGCTCAATGCCGGGGAGGGATACTCGAAAAAGGAGGGAAAGCTCATGATACGCCGCAGGAAATCAAAGCTCCCGAAATGGCGGTACGAGTTCGATTGCCGGAAGTGCGACAACATTCGGGAGATACACGACCCGCGCAAGCACAGGGACGGCGATTATTGCGTCCCGTGCATAGAGCGGCACGACGCGGGCCTCCCGAGTCCTATACAGGCATACGAGAAAGAGCGTGTCCTCCGTTGCGAGTGCTTTACTCCTATCCCGGAGGACGGAGAGGAGGGCAAGGTATGAGCCTTTGCAGAGGGTGCGGGGCCTCTATCGAGTGGATACGCACGACGGCGGGCCGGTCAATGCCGGTAGACCCGGAGCCGGTTTTCATCGTCGAGGAGGACGGAGGCCGGGAGCGGTTTATCACGGACGAGGGCGAGGTCGTCGCCGGGCGGCGGGCCTTGCCAGAGGAGGAGGGCCCGGCGTGCGCCGTGGGCTTTGTGCCTCACTGGAAAACGTGCCCGGCGGCGGACAGATTTCGCCGGAGATAGAGCGGGGGTCTCAAGATGATAACTTTAGAGGTAGAGGAAATGTGCCACGAGTGCCCGAACTTCAACGCGGTATCGGAGACCTCCATACTTTACGGCGGCGGGGAGCCGGTCGTCGTGGAAAGCGTGGTAAAATGCGCGTCGCGGTCTATGTGCGAGCACATCCGGCGGTATTTGAAGAACGCCGCCGAGGAAAAAAAGAAAGCCTCCGACGCTTGAGGGAGCGTCGGAGGCGTAACCGCCCCGAAAGGTGATTACTTATACCTATATTATAATACCACACTCCGGGAGCGGTGGCAAGGGCGAAAACGAAAAGCGCGAGGGCGCTTATTCGGGCTCGTATGGAATATTATCTAACCGACCAAGAGAGGGAGCCTCCGCTCTCCCGCTCTCTCCTCCAAAAGCGAGCACACACCGCCGCCGAGGGAGGAGGGAGCGCGAAGGAGGAGGGAGGGGGCGGTCTATGCGCCCTCCTCCCTCGCAACGGGTAACGCTCGGAGGGTACAGCATGAGGACAGTCTATCGGGAAAAGCGGTATTATTGCGGGGAATACCTCGACGTGTTCATTTTCCCGGTTTATAGCTCGGGAAAGCGAGGCTCTCGTGGCCGGAAAGGAAAGCCGACCTCAGCCGCACAAAAGAAACTCAATCAGCGGCACAGGGAGGAAAAGCTCGTCCGGCTCCTCCATGCCAACTTTACGCCGGAGGATTTAGAATTGCACTTGACGTATGCGGAACAGCCGGAGGACGACGAGGCCGCGAAACGGGAGCTCGCGAATTTCCTCCGCCGCGTGCGCCGGTATCGGAAAAAGAACGGCCTCGAGCCGCTGAAATATATCGCGGTGACGGAGCGCGGGAAACAGGGCGGGCGGTATCACCACCATGTAACGCTGAACGGGGGTATCGACCGGGACGTTTTAGAAAGCCTTTGGGGGCTCGGCTATGCCAACTCCCGCCGCCTGCAGTTCACGGAGAACGGACTCGCCGGTCTCGGAAACTACATCGTGAAAAGCCCTATCGGGAGCAAGGCGTGGAACGCCTCGAAAAACCTCGTCGACCCGGAGCCGAAAACGCGGGACGGGCATATCTCCGCCCGACGCGCTCGGGAGCTAACGCAGGACACGACGAACAACGCGGAGTTTGAAAAGCTCTATCCGGGGTATTTTCTCTCGGAGGCCGGGGCTTTTCACAACGACGTGAACGGCGGATATTACATAATCGCGAGATACTACCGCAAAGACGGGGTATTTATCAAACCGAAACGGAAACGGAGGGCTCGAAAATGAAACTCAACGAATACGCGCAGGCGGTGCATGAGAACGCGGTCGCGCACGGCTGGTACGACAACCCTATCGAGTTCCCGGCGGTCGCCGCGCTCATTCACTCGGAGATTTCCGAGGCGCTCGCGGAGTACCGGGAGGGAAACCCGCTCATTTACGGGTGTTGCGGGATACCGGGCGCGGTATGCGAGTTCGAGGAGACGTGCGACAAGCCGGAAAACGAGCGCACTTGCAAGCCGGAGGGCCTCGCCGTGGAGCTTTGCGACGCTATCATGAGGATTTTAGACTATCTCGCGTATATGGGCGTAGACGTGGAGGCCGTGCTCGAGGCAAAGCACGCCTACAACCTCGGGAGACCGTACCGGCATGGAGGGAAAAAGGCATGATAAATTATTTCGACGCGGCGGAGAAAACGCTCCGCTCGCGAGGCGTGCTCGATACAGCCCTCGAAAACCTCGAGCGGCGGCGGGCGCGGATTATCGCACAAAGCGGCCCGGCGGGGTATCCGTCGCCGGACTTCTCAAAGCCCTATGCAAGCGTCGGCGCGGTGAACGACGCTCTTTCGGCGTGCCTTGAGCTCGCGGAGGTAGCGCAGGAGATACAGCGCACGGAGGAGGCTATCGCGGAGATAGACCGGGTTATCGGACAGCTCGAGCCGGAGGAGCGCGATATTATCCGCCTTTGGTACATCGAGCGCAAGAGCAAAGAGGAGATAGCCGGGGCCGTGAGCTACGCCTCGACCCGGAGCGTCTACGACTTGCGTAATACCGCCGTCGCTCGCTTTGCCTTGCTCTATTTCGGGGCGGCGGCTCTCCCGTCTGTATAGCGTATTCGCGCGTATTATCGCGAACTAAAAAAAGAGTACATGGAAACTTGCATTTTTACCGTGGTATCATGTACCCGTAAAGAGAGGCGGAACACAACCCTCGCCGCCGTGCGCCCTACATGGAGAGAGCCCGTAGTACACGAGTGAGCTCAATCCGTGCGGGGCGTTCTCTTTGCACGCATGGAGGGACAGAGTATGCGGGCATTTGCAAAGGCTTTCTACGAGTCTCCGGCATGGCGCAAGACACGGGCCTATATCCTCAAGCGGGACGCGGGCCTATGCGTGCGGTGCGGTGCGCCGGGGGTTATCGTACACCATAAGCGGGAGCTCACGCCGCAGAACATAGACGACCCTATGATTTCTCTCAACGCGGACAACCTCGAGACACTTTGCCGCGCGTGCCACGCGATAGCGCACGGAGCAAAGCCGCCGCTCGCGGAGGGGCTCGCGTTCGATGAATACGGGAACGTCGTCGCGGCGGGGCTCATGCCGAAACCGGCGGTCGACGATGACGAATTTTATTAGACCTCCCCCCGGTCTCCCCGAAAAATCCCCGCCGCTCGTAACCGCGCCTCAACCCTGTTTAGAACCGCCCCGGTCGCGCACATAAGGGGGGGGCAAGCCGGGAGGGGCGGCAGAAAAGGAGGCTCCGAAATGGCAAAAGTTAGCAAGAAATACGAGGACATGACGGTCGAAGAAAAGACAAAAAAAGTCGAGCGCCGTATAAAGGTATTATTCCGGGAAATCCCGAAAGAAAAACGGCAGTTCGTCGACGCGCTGATTTACCAGTTTTCCGTGACGACCGTAACGCTCGAGCGGCTCGTCGAGGAGCTCAATAACGGGGCCATTTTGGAGGATTTCACACAAGGAAAACAGCAGTTCCGCCGCGAAAATCCCGCCTTGAAGTCGTATAACACGACGATAAAATCCTTTACCGCGCTCACAAATCAGCTTATCGGACTCCTCCCGGAGCCGGAGAAAAAGAGCGCCGGAGACGAGCTCATGAGCTTTATCACAAAGCCGAAAGGGACGGGTAAGCCGTGAACTATGTCCGCGAGTATTGGCGGAAAATCGAGAGCGGCGAAATCGTCACGAGCCGCCGGGTAAAGGCGGTTTACGGGCGGCTCATGGCGGAAATGGACTCCCCCGCCGCCGACTCCCCGTATTATTTCGACGAGGAGACCGGCGAGCGCCCGATTATCTTCATCGAGCGGTTTTGCAAACAGTCACAAGGCACACTCGGGGCCCCTCTACGCCTCGAGCTTTTCCAAAAGGCATTTATACAGACTCTTTTCGGGTGGCTCTTGAAATCAACCGGGTATCGGCGCTTTCGAGAGACGCTCTTTTTAGTAGGCCGGAAAAACGGCAAGTCTACCCTCCTCGCGGCGCTCGCGCTGTATATGCTCGTCGCCGACTACGAGGGCGCGGCGGAGATATACTCCGTCGCCACGAAGAAAGACCAAGCTCGGAAAACGCTCACCGAGGCCGTGAACATGGTCAAGCAGAGCCCCGAACTCCGGGCCATCATCAAGAAACGCCGGAACGATATTTACTTTCCGGCGACGGCCTCCACGTTCGAGGCGCTCGCCTCGGACTCGAATACCCTCGACGGCCTCAACTCGCACGCCGTCATTATCGACGAGCTCCACGCGATACGAGACCGCAACCTCTACGAAGTCATGAAACAGTCGACGAGCTCGCGGCGGCAACCACTCGTTATCATGATTACCACGAGCGGGACGGTGCGCGAGTCCGTTTTCGACAACCTGTACGGCCTCGCGTGCGACATAGCCGACGGCAAGGTAACGGAGGATACTTTCCTCCCCGTGCTCTACGAGCTGGACGCGCGGGCCGAATGGACAGACCCGCAAGCGTGGATAAAGGCAAACCCCGGCCTCGGGACGATAAAGCAGTACGCGACCCTCGCGGCCTTTGTGGAGCGGGCGAAGAAAAATCCCGAGGACTTGCCGGGCGTGCTTTGCAAAGACTTCAACGTCCCGGAGACCTCCGCGTCGGTATGGCTCTCGTTCGAGGACATCAAGAACGACGCGACCTTTACCATGCAGGACGTATATAACACCTACGCTATCGGCGGGTG
>OLNX01002283.1_pt1 | contig 14528 bp, 13 predicted proteins | sample 1672611 | NCBI WGS metagenome assembly OLNX01 (sample SAMEA3136705, study PRJEB25190) | human gut metagenome | reverse complement strand
GCTACATACTCTCCATCATAAAAAACGACTGCCTGTCCCGGCGTCGCCGCTCTCTGCGGCTCATCAAATACGCATTCCACCCGATCTTCGCCAATCTTGCGGATCGTACAGGATGCCCCTTTGTGGCTGTAACGAATCTTCGCACTGACGCGCATCTCCTGATCGCCCAGATCCTCAATCGCCATCCAGTTGAGGTTCCGGCAGGTCAGGCGGTTAGAAAAGACGTCCTCATTTTCCCCGATCACAACCTCGTTCGTCTCCGGACGGATCTCCGTCACGAACACCGGATGACCGAGTGCCAGATTTAAACCCTTTCTCTGTCCCACCGTATAATGGGTAATTCCTTTATGACGACCTAAAATATTGCCGTACTTATCTACAAAATTGCCTTCGTCAATCCGGCAATCACTATTTTCCTCGATAAATTTTGCATAATCGTTGTCCGGCACGAAACAGATCTCCTGGCTGTCCGGCTTATGAGCCACTGGAAGACCCAGCTCTTCTGCAAATGTGCGGATCTGATCCTTGGTGTACTCTCCCACTGGCATCAGTGTTTTTGACAGCTGTTCCTGTGTCAGATTATACAGTGCATAAGTCTGATCCTTGGCCGAAGTCGCTGATTTACGCAGCGCATAACGTCCATTGGGCAATTTCTCGATCCGGGCATAGTGACCGGTTGCAATGTAATCTGCGCCAATATCCATGCTTCTCTTCAGCAGAGACTCCCACTTCACATAACGGTTACAGGCAATACAGGGATTAGGTGTATGTCCCTTTAAATATTCATCCATAAAATAATCAATGACATTTTCCTTGAAATCCTGTTTAAAATTCATGACATAGTAAGGAATCTCCAGACGGGATGCCACTCTTCTGGCATCATCCACAGCAGAAAGTCCACAGCATCCGCCGTTTTCCTCCACCTGCTCCGGCGCTTCATCCTGCCAGATCTGCATGGTCACACCCATCACGTCGTAGCCCTTCTGAAGAAGAAGCCAGGCCGCCACGGATGAATCGACTCCGCCGGACATTCCGACAACGACCTTTTTCTTCATCCTAGTATTCTTCCTCTTCTTCGCCTTCGTGAATATCTGACTTCGGTTTCTTCAGTCCTTCAATCTTAATATGATGTTTCTCTGCATAATCCCACAGTGCTGCATGGATTGCTTCCTCAGCCAGCAGAGAACAGTGTACTTTTACCGGTGGAAGTCCATCCAGTGCTTCCATAACCGCTTTATTGGTTACTTCAAGCGCTTCATAGATGGTCTTTCCTTTTACAAGTTCTGTGGCCATACTGCTGGTAGCTACCGCTGCACCACATCCAAAAGTCTTGAACTTGCACTCTTTAATGATCTTTGTATCTTCGTCGATATCCAGATACATTCTCATAATATCGCCGCATTTTGCATTTCCCACTGTTCCTACACCGCTGGCGTTCTCAATCTCGCCCACATTTCTCGGATTGGAAAAATGATCCATAACTTTTTCACTGTACATTATTTATTCTCCTTTACAAAATCCTCGTATAATGGTGACATACTGCGCAGTCTCTCTACAATACTCTTCAGATTGTCTACTACGAAATCTGCGTCTTCTTTGGTGGTATCTTCAGAAATAGTCAGTCGAAGTGAACCATGTGCAATCTCGTGTGGAAGTCCAATGGCCAAAAGCACATGTGACGGGTCCAGAGATCCGCTGGTGCAGGCAGAACCACTGGATGCACAGATTTCCTTCTGATCCAGCATGATCAAAAGTGACTCTCCTTCAATAAAACGGAAGCAGATGTTGATGTTGTTTGGAAGACGGTTCTCTCTATGTCCGTTCACTTTAATATATGGAATTTCTTTTTCTACACGGGCAATAAGATAATCTCTTACTTCTGTCTCTTTGACTGCATTTGCCTCTAACTGTTCCATGGCAATCCGTGCTGCCTCTCCCATTCCTACAATTCCCGGTACATTGTGTGTTCCGGCACGACGGGAGCGTTCCTGGGCTCCACCATGAATAAAGGATCCCAGTTTTAATCCGTTTCTCATATACATAAAGCCAATGCCCTTTGGTCCATGGAACTTATGTCCGCTGGCACTGAGCATATCGATGTGCATTTCCTGTACATCAATCGGCACATGACCAAATGCCTGCACCGCATCGGTGTGAAATAATACACCATGTTTCTCGGCAATCTCACCAATCTCTTTGATTGGCTCAATGGTTCCGATCTCGTTGTTTGCAAACATAATGGAGATCAAAATCGTGTCCGGACGGATTGCTTCTTCTACCTTCTCCGGTGAGACGGTTCCATTTTCATCTACCGGCAGATATGTCACTTCATATCCATGTCTCTCCAGCCATCCACAGGTGTGCAAAACTGCATGATGCTCAATCGCTGATGTAATAATATGTTTTCCTTTATTTTTATAAGCTTCTGCTGTGGCTTTGATGGCCCAGTTGTCAGCCTCACTGCCGCCACCGGTAAAATAAATCTCTGCCGCTTTGGCATTTAACGCACCGGCAATTATGTCTCTGGCATCATCCACTGCCTTTTTAGCTTCTCCTGCAAAACTATATACACTGGAAGGATTGGAATAATTCTCCATAAAATATGGTTTCATCTTTTCAAAAACTTCCGGTTTCACAGCCGTCGTAGCTGCATTGTCCATGTAAATTAACTTGCTCATATCGAACCTCCAATCTATTTCTATGCAATTCCTATTATCTTGATAGGATTTTATCCATTCCTCAATTATTTATTATATATCATTTAAAAGGCTTGTCAAGACTATCCGTTCCAAAAAATAGTATTGACATTTTAATATCATTTTATCTTTACAATTTGTGTAACAGTCAGAGTATGGCCTTTTACAATAAACTTTACTTCATAAGACGCAAACATCATTCCATACTCTCTTTCTTCGTCCTCTTTATAGGCCGGTCTGGGATCCTGCGCCAATACACCAAGAAGCGGCCGGTACTTTTCCGATTCCACCACTTTCTGCCATCTTTCCGGCACTTCTACAGTTAGTTCGTATTCCTTGTTCACTGCCGCAAAGCCTTCTCTGGCATCCGGATAGCTGTCCACCGCCGGTATATAGGGTTTTATATCCAGAATGGGCGTACCATCCAAAAGGTCCGCACCTTTTACCCGGATCACCGGTCCCCGGTCTGTATGATACTGTATCCCGCAGATCTCCACACTGGACATCGCAATGGAATTGGGACGAAAAGACGACCTCGTAGCAAATACCCCCATCCGTTTATTTCCGCCCAGCCTGGGAGGCCGGACTGTAGGAGAAAAATGATCTCTTCTATTTTTAGAAAAAAGCCACAAGATCCATATATGTGAAAATCCTTCCAACCCTCTCAGGGCATCCGGATTTCTGTATTCCGGTTCAAAAACAATATAGGACTCCAGTTCTTCTACCAGTCCGCTCTGTCTTGGTATCCCGAACTTTTCCTTAAAATCGCTGTGCATGACAGCAATTTTCTTCATTTCATATACTGATTCCATCTTCTTCTCAACTATCTTATAAAAAGTAAAAGGGGCCACCCATAAGATGGCCCCCTAAATTACATATTGTCAGTGGTTGTTTCTTAGTGCCACTCCCACTCACGAACTTCTGGAAGATCCTGTCCGTACTCAGCAATGTACTGCTTATGAGCAACAAGTTTGTCGTTCATCTGCTGAATCAAGAAGGAACCTTTGTTTCCTAACTGTGGTAAGTGCATAATAGCATCTTTTACCAGGCTGAAACGATCGATCTGGTTCTGAACTCTCATATCGAATGGAGTTGTGATCGTACCTTCCTCTAAATATCCATGAACAGATACATTCTTGTTTGTTCTCTCGAATGTCAACTCGTGAATCAGAGTTGGATATCCGTGGAATGCAAAGATAACTGGTGTATCTTTTGTAAACAATGCATCATACTCACGATCAGAAAGTCCATGTGGATGTCTGCTGTCAGACTCAAGTTTGAACAAGTCTACAACATTGATAACACGGATCTTCAACTCAGGCATAGCGTCACGAAGAATTGTTGTTGCTGCCAGTGTCTCCAGTGTAGGAGTATCACCACAACATGCCATGATCAGATCTGGCTCCTCGTTCTGGTCGTTACTTGCCCATTCCCAAACACTGATACCCTGTGTACAGTGTTTAACAGCCTGCTCCATTGTCAGCCACTGTTTGCTTGGGTGCTTAGAAGCAACGATTGCATTTACATAGTTCTTGCTCTTGATACAATGATCGAAGCAAGACAACAGACAGTTAGCGTCTGGTGGCAGATACATACGAACAACATCTGCTTTCTTGTTAGCAAGGTGATCCAGGAATCCTGGGTCCTGATGTGTAAATCCGTTGTGATCCTGCTGCCATACATTAGAAGTAAGGATAAAGTTCAAAGAAGCGATTGGCTGTCTCCAGGAAAGCTGGTTTGTAACTTTGATCCATTTAGCATGCTGTGCTGCCATAGAGTCTACTACACGGATGAATGCTTCGTAAGAAGCGAAGAATCCATGACGACCTGTCAACAAGTAAGCTTCCAGCCAAGCCTCGCACATATGCTCAGAAAGCATACCGTCCATGATACGGCCGTTTGTAGCAAGGTTGTCATCATCGCTGTACATATTTGCATTCCAAGGACGATTCTCTACTTCAAATGCATGATACAGACGGTTGGACATAGACTCATCTGGTCCAAAGATACGGAAGTTCTTGTTCTCTTTATTTAATTCAAAGATGTCACGAACATAAGCACCAAGCTCGATCATATCCTGAGCCTGTGTCTTACCAGGTTCTACATCTTTTACTCCATATTTGCGGAAGTCTGGAAGACGAAGGTCTTTCAGAAGCAATCCACCATTTGCATGTGGGTTAGCTCCCATACGGGCATTTCCCTTTGGAGTCATTTCTTTAATTTCATCTTTAACACTACCATCTTCGTTGAAGAGTTCTTCTGGCTTGTAGCTGAGCATCCACTCTTTCAACTGCTCCAAATGCTCTGGTTTTTCCATAGACATTGGTACCTGGTGAGCACGGAAAGATCCCTCGATCTTCAATCCGTCTACTACTTTAGGACCTGTCCATCCTTTTGGTGTACGAAGAACGATCATAGGCCAAGCTGGTCTTGTAGCATCGTTATTCTCACGAGCATTCTTCTGGATCTCTTTGATCTTCTCAATACAGCTGTCCATAGCTTCGCACATAGCTCTGTGCATAGCGATGTGATCTTCCGGATCAATACCAGGGTTCATCTCATCTGCTGCTTCTACGAAGATTGGATCCCATCCGCATCCCTTAAAGAAGTTCTCTACTTCTTCATGAGACATACGTGCAAATACAGTAGGGTTGCTGATCTTGTATCCATTCATATGAAGAATAGGAAGAACGGCACCGTCTGTAATTGGGTTCAGGAATTTATTTGACTGCCAGGAAGTTGCCAGTGGGCCTGTCTCTGCCTCACCATCTCCTACTACAGGAACTGCAATAAGGTCTGGGTTATCAAATACAGCACCGAAAGCATGAGCGACTGAATAGCCAAGTTCTCCACCCTCGTTGATGGATCCTGGAGTCTCTGGTGCACAGTGACTTGGTACTCCACATGGGAATGAGAACTGTTTGAACATCTTCTGCATACCTTCAATATCCTCAGAAATGTTAGGATAGATCTCGCTGTATGTTCCTTCGATGTATGTGTTAGCGATCTGGAAGTTTCCACCATGACCAGGACCGGAAATGTAAATCATGTCCAGATCATATCTCTTGATCACACGGTTACAATGTGTCCAGACAAAGTTCTGTCCAGGTACTGTTCCCCAGTGACCAACAATTTTTTTCTTAACCATATCCATTGTAAGCGGCTCACGCAACAATGGGTTGTCCAACAAGTACAACTGTCCTGCTGACAAATAGTTAGCGGTACGCCAATATGCGTCCATTTTCTGAAGCAGCTCATCTGTGATAGGCTGTTTCTCAAGACAAGTATTTTCGCTCATAACGAACTCCTTTCGACATCTTTTTCAAATTAATACGATTCTATTATATAGGCAATCGTCTATTAATTCAATGTTTTTTTTCATTTTGTTATTTTTTTGTCATTCTGACGAAAAAAAGGTTGTAAATCCAGATGATTTTCACGAAATATTACTCGTATTTACAGATCAAACATCAGACGGCATACATCCCTGCCTGTGTCTGTCTTAAATATCCGGTCATAGGCAGCTCTTACCGCCTTCTGATCCACGCCGTCTTCATACAGGTTTACCAGAAAATCGGCCTCAATGAGTATCTGGTAATCCAGACCATCAATCTCTGTATATGTATGGTGATGTCCCACCAGATAGCATACCCGGTCAATGGTCTCCCGGTCTGCTCCCAGTTTTTTCAAAAGTTTTTCCGCCTCCGGCGGTCCTTCTTTTTCCTGGAGTTTTCCACCGCACTGACCGTATTTCTTCTCCGCTTTGTGAATTCCGATATCATGTACGATGGCTGCCAATTTTAATGTTTTATAGGTTTTTTCATCTAATTTTTCGCCTTTTCCGATATACTTGGCAAATTCATAGACTTTGACAAAATGCTGGATCCGCTTGGGATCTCCTTTGTCATAAAGAAACATAGCCTGAAGCAATCTTTGTTCCACGGTTATCACCTCTAATTTTCACTCATCTTAGCCAGTTTGGCCGCCTGGTCGGCTGCGATCAGACTGTCAAGCAGTTCTTCCAGATCTCCGCCGATAATGGAATCCAGTTTGTGAAGAGTCAGTTTGATACGATGGTCTGTGACTCTTCCCTGCGGATAATTATATGTGCGGATCTTTTCTGAACGGTCACCGGTTCCGATCTGGCTCCGGCGTTCTTCTGCCTCCGCATCATGCGCCTTGGCACACTCCAGCTCATACAGACGGGCACGGAGTACTTTCAGTGCCTTATCCTTATTTTTCAGCTGGGACTTTTCATCCTGACAGGAAATCACAATACCGGTAGGAATATGGGTCAGACGCACGGCTGAGTCAGTTGTATTGACACACTGTCCACCGTTTCCGGATGCACGCATAACGTCGATTCGGATATCCTTTTCATCAATCTGGACATCAACTTCTTCTGCCTCCGGCATTACTGCTACTGTAATGGTAGACGTATGGATACGTCCACCGGACTCTGTCTCAGGCACACGTTGTACACGATGTACACCGGATTCATATTTCATAACAGAGTAAGCACCCTGTCCGGTAATCATGAAAGTAACACTCTTCATTCCACCAATTCCGATTTCTTCGCACTCCATTGTCTCTACTTTCCAGCGTCTGCTTTCAGCATAATGGACATACATACGATAAATCTCAGCTGCAAATAAAGCAGCTTCATCTCCGCCGGCACCGGCACGGATTTCCACAATAACGTTCTTGTCATCATTCGGGTCTTTTGGAAGAAGAAGAATTTTTAGTTTCTGCTCTAATTCTTCTACTCTTGCTTTGGAATCATTTAACTCTTCCTTTGCAAGCTCCTTCATTTCTTCATCTGTTTCTTCGTCCAGCATAGCAAGAGAATCTTCAATATTCTGCTTACACTGTTTATATTCTTTATAAGCTTCCACGATAGGAGTTAAATCGCTCTGCTCCTTCATCAGCTTACGAAAACGCTCCGGATTATTTGCCACATCCGGTTCACTTAACTCACTCATCAACTCTTCATAACGAATCAATAAATCCTCTAAACGATCAAACATTTTAATTTCCTTTCCCTTTTACCACACGGTCATTTCGTGCAAGGTCTTTGATTACTTCAACTTCTGTAAATCCTGCGTTACGCATCAGCTCTGAGACTGCTTCTCCCTGGTCATATCCGATTTCCATGTAAACATATCCGCCAGGATTCAAATAATCCTTTACCTGTCCGGCAATCTTCCGATAAAAATCAAGACCATCCGCTCCGCCATCTAATGCGTTTTCCGGCTCAAAATCCCGTACCTCCGGCATCAGTGACAGAATCTCTCCTGTCGGGATATATGGTGGATTTGCCATAATGACATCAAAGGTCTCTGTTATATTATCAAATAAATCACTCCGTACCCACTCGGCATCCACTTCATGCAGCTTTGCGTTTTCCTTCGCTACTAATAAAGCTGTTTTGGAAATGTCGCTTCCCATACCGGTAAGTTCCGGTGCATTTTTCAACACACTAATCAATACACAACCAGACCCTGTACAAAGGTCTAATACTTTCATCCCCGGCTTTACAATCTTCAATACCTGCTCCACTAAAGTCTCGGTATCCTGCCGCGGTATCAGAACATTGGAATTTACTTTGAATCGAAGCCCCATAAATTCCTGTTCCCCAATAATATACTGTAACGGAATATGTTCGGCACGTTTTTGTACTGCAATCTCATATTCCTTCTGAGCATCCTGTGTAATATCTTCTTCCCCGTGAACGTAGTAGTAACTGCGTTCAATCTTGCATACCATCTGTAAAAGATACCATGCATCCAGTGCGGCATCCGGCACTCCTGCATCTGTAAGACACTTTGTACCAAATTCCACTGCCTCTCTATAAGTCATATATTACGCCCTTTTCTTTTACATTTCGCTCAAATATTTTTTCCAGTCAAATACTGCTTCCACGGAAGCAATACCAACCTCAATCATAGAATCGTCCGGTTCTCTTGTAGTGAGCTTCTGTAACCATAATCCTGGTTTACTTAAGAAATTCACTACCGGATTATCACTTTTTCCGGCAAGCCGGATAAATTCATATGACACACCAGCAATCACCGGTATCAGCAGCAAACGAAGCACTACCTTCAAAATCCGGCTCTTTACATCAATAAATGCAAAGAAAATAATACTGATAATCATTACAAACAGGAGAAAGCTTGTACCACACCGCTTATGCAGTCTGGAACTCTTTCTCACGTTTTCAACATTCAGCTCCATTCCATGTTCAATGCAGTTAATGCATTTGTGCTCTGCTCCATGATACATGAATACACGCTGGATATCCTTCATTAAGGAAATTGAAGCAATATATGCCAAAAAAATCATCATTCGGATGATACCTTCAATCAGCGCCAGTGCCACATGGGATGTAATAAATTTCTGAAAAATCAAAGAAAGATAATATGGTAGAATCATAAAGATTCCAATGGCAAGTACAAAGGAAAATGCAACAGTAATACCCATTTCTGCTTTTTCTTTTTTTGCTGCTGCCTCTTTTGATAATTCTTTCTTTTTTGCTTTGGTATCTTCCTCATCCTCTTCAAAGAAAGATGCGGAATATGTAAGCGTTGATATTCCAAGTGTCAAAGACTCCACAAAACTTAACACTCCACGTAAAATTGGAATGTTCCGCAATGTCGTGTTTTTAATCAGTCCATAATACTCTTTGGTATCAACGGTAATCTCTCCATCCGGCTTCCGGACTGCCACGGCGTACTTTTCCTTATTTTTCATCATTACGCCTTCTAAAACTGCCTGTCCACCGATTCCCGAATATTTCATGTGTGACCTCTCTTCCTGTTTCTAAAAAAAGGTTGAGATTAGAAACCTCAACCTTATCTTTCAGTCACATTGTGCAATTTCTATTTCATGCCGTATTTCTTATTGAACTGCTCAATACGTCCACGAGCCTGGTTAGCTTTCTGCTGTCCAGTATAGAATGGATGGCATTTGGAACAAATTTCAACGTGAATATCCTCTTTGGTTGAACCAGTTACGAATGTGTTACCACAGTTACATGTAACTGTTGCCTGATAATAATCTGGATGGATTCCTTCTCTCATGTCTCTCACCTCTCATATATGAATTGCTTCGCAATTACGACATTTGTCTAATTTAAGTGCGATACTGTTTAGTTTCCGAATAAACAGCTTATTCATTGTAGCATAGGAAAAGCTGTTATGCAAGTGTTTTTAAACAAATTTTGTCTTTTTTACAGTCTGGATATATTCCCGGTTGTTTTTCGTCCGGACAAACATATTCAAGATGCTCTCAACCGCTTCATCGGTACGCATGCCATTGATTGCCTTACGCATAATAAATACGGCCTCCTGCTCTTCCTGTGTCAGTAAGAGGTCTTCTCTTCTTGTACCGGATTTTACAATGTCAATTGCAGGGAATACACGTTTCTCAGATAACTTACGGTCAAGCACCAGTTCCATGTTACCGGTTCCCTTAAATTCCTCGTAAACAACATCATCCATCTTGCTTCCGGTATCTACCAGTGCTGTTGCAAGGATCGTAAGGCTTCCGCCCTCACGCATATTACGTGCTGCACCAAAGAAACGCTTCGGCATATGGAGGGCTGCCGGGTCAAGACCACCGGATAAGGTTCTTCCACTTGGCGGAACTGTAAGGTTATATGCTCTTGCAAGTCTTGTAATACTGTCTAAGAGAATCATAACATCCTTCTTATGTTCTACCAGACGTTTTGCTCTCTCAATTACCATCTCGGATACTCTCTTATGATGCTCCGGCAATTCGTCAAAGGTAGAATAAATAACTTCTACATTTGGTCCTTCAATTGCTTCCTTAATATCGGTAACTTCCTCCGGCCGCTCATCAATTAATAAGATAATCAGATGCATCTCCGGGTTATTCTGCTTTACTGCCTGTGCCACACCTTTTAATAATGTAGTCTTACCTGCTTTTGGTGGGGAAACAATCATTCCACGCTGTCCCTTACCAATCGGAGATACTAAATCTACAATTCGCATTGCCATTGCACTATGGCTTGTCTCAAGCCGGATTCTCTCATCCGGAAAGATCGGAGTTAAATCTTCAAAATTCTTCCGTTTTACAGCCTCTGACGGATGCAGGTCATTAATAGAAGTAATGTATAATAATGCAGAGAATTTCTCAGCCTGTGTCTTAATTCTGGTATTTCCGGTCACAATATCTCCGGTTTTCAGATTGAACTTACGAATCTGGGATGGAGAAACATAGACATCATGCTCTCCCGGCAGATAATTTTCACAACGGATAAATCCGAATCCATCCGGCATAACTTCAAGAATTCCATGTGCCTTCACACCGCTGTCTAAGTCCTTGTTTTCTTCTGCCACACGCTCCGTTTCATCTTTTTCCGAAATATGCTCATCCGGTGTATGTCTTACTGTGCTTCGACGCATCTCGCCCTCATGTCCCCTCGCTGCATTTTCCCGGTGCGGACGTTCTGCGCGATAGGTTCTGGTTTCTGCTACCTGCTCCGTAGTTTCTGTTGTGCCTTCTGCTTCTTTCTTTGCTTCCTGCACCTTTGCTTCCTTTTCATCTTCCGCCAGCATAGCTTCTACTAATTCAGCTTTCTTTAAGGTAGAAATTCCTTTCATTCCCCTTGCTTTCGCCAGTTCACGCAGCACTGCTGCAGAAAGACTTTCATACTTCTCTCTCATTCTATTCTCCTTACCTCTTGCTTATTTGATTATCTGCTAAATAATTGGGATTTCTTTTTGAAATAAAAATAATTGGAACGTAAGATTCGTCTTTTCGTATTATACAACAGTTTCTTTCAAATAGGAAGTCCTTTTTCTTGCTTTAAAAATTTTTTAATGATATGATACTAGACGGAAGTAATCAATGGCTAAGAAAAGGAGACGAACTATGGATACCAACGAAAAAGCAATTGAAATGCATAAAAAATGGAATGGAAAATTAGAAACCATCTCCAAGACACCGGTAAAGACCCGGGAAGATTTATCTATCGCATACACACCTGGTGTTGCGGCACCTTGCCGTATCATCGCAGAAAATAAAGAAGAAGCTTATACTTATACCATGAAAGCCAACACCGTTGCCGTTGTATCAGACGGAAGTGCTGTTCTTGGCCTTGGAAACATCGGACCGTACGCAGCCATGCCGGTTATGGAAGGAAAATGTGTACTGTTTAAAGAATTCGGAAATGTCAACGCTGTTCCAATCTGCCTTGACACACAGGATACCGAAGAAATTATAAAAACTGTTAAAAATATTGCTCCGGGATTCGGCGGCATCAACTTAGAGGATATTTCCGCTCCACGTTGTTTTGAAATTGAAGAGCGTTTAAAGGAAATGCTTGATATTCCGGTCTTCCATGACGACCAGCATGGTACTGCTATTGTTGTTCTTGCCGGAATCATCAACGCATTAAAAGTAACCGGAAAAGAAAAAGAAAACTGCCGCGTTGTTGTAAATGGTGCCGGTTCTGCCGGTGTTGCCATCACCAAACTGTTACTGACTTACGGCTTTAAAAATGTTATTATGTGTGACCGCATGGGAATCATCGGCAAAGATTATCCTAACTTAAACTGGATGCAGAAGAAAATGACCGAAGTTACCAACCTTTCCAATGAATCCGGTACCCTTGCCGATGCATTAAAGGGTGCTGATATCTTCGTTGGTGTTTCCGCACCGAATATCGTGACTCAGGAAATGGTTGCATCCATGAATAAAGATGCCATTCTTTTTGCCATGGCAAATCCTACTCCGGAAATCATGCCAGACCTTGCCAAAGCTGCAGGTGCTAAAGTGGTCGGAACCGGAAGAAGTGATTTCCCGAATCAGGTAAACAACGTCGTTGCTTTCCCGGGAATCTTCAAAGGTGCTTTAGAAGGGCACGCTTCCCAGATTACAGAAGAAATGAAGCTTGCTGCTGCAAAAGCAATTGCAGGTTTAGTATCTGATGAAGAATTAAATGAAGACTTTATTATGCCGGAAGCATTTGACCCGCGTGTTGCCGAAGTGGTAAGCCAGGCAGTCAAATCACACATCCGCTAATGACAAACGACACGATTTCACTGTGGGGGGAGAAGCGCTACCACTCTCTGGACTACTATTTAAAAAATACCTATCACGAAAAGGTATACCGGATTGCATTAAATGCCGGACTCAGTTGTCCCAACCGTGACGGACGCTTAGATACCAGAGGCTGTATTTTCTGCTCTGCCGGTGGCTCCGGAGATTTTGCCGCCTCTCCCACACTTTCTATCACAGAGCAGTTAGAAACTGAAAAAAGGATTCTAAGAGCAAAAAGAAACTGCAACAAATTCATTGCATATTTTCAGGCATTCACGAATACTTATGGTTCTGTGGAACACCTGCGGGATCTTTATATGCAGGCAGTAAATGACCCGGATGTGGTTATTATTTCCATTGCCACAAGACCTGACTGTCTGCAGCCTGAGATTCTTTCACTGCTTGCCGAAATCAATGAAAAGAAAACCGTCTGGGTGGAACTTGGTTTACAGACAATCCATGATGACACCAGAGTGTTTACACGAAGCGGCTTTACTTATGAGACTTTTCAAAAAAGTCTCTTCGCCCTTCACGCCCTTTCTATCAAGGTGATTGTTCATCTGATTTTAGGACTGCCCCACGAAACCAGAGAAATGATGTCTGCTTCCGTTCAGGCAATTGCAAATCTCCCGGTCTGGGGAATCAAGCTACAGCTGCTTCATGTATTATCCGGCACCGATTTAGCCGCTTATTATGAAAAGACGCATTTTCCGGTATTTTCCATGGATGAATACTGTGAAATGATTATTGACTGTCTGGAGCTTCTGCCGCCGGAAATGGTGATTCACCGGATTACCGGCGATGGTCCGAAGGATTTACTGATTGCGCCGATGTGGAGCACCGGAAAACGGACTGTTTTAAATCAGATTCACCGCCGCTTAAAAGAACGGAATACTTACCAGGGACGCTTAGCAACTAAGAGGTGATTTTATGGCTGAACCAGCTACTTTATATAAATTAATTATTCTGCACATGCTTGAACATATTGATTTTCCATTGTCCAATGCGCAGATTTCAGATTTCTTTTTAGACAGGGAATATACCGACTACTTTACGATTCAGCAGGTCATTCATGACCTGATGGATTCCGGGCTTGTCCGTACGGAAAACACCCACAACAGTACACGGTATATCATTACTCCTGCCGGAAAAGAAACGCTGCATTTTTTTCATGACAAAATATCCCCTTCTATTGAAGAAGATATTGCTGCTTATTTTCAGGCAAATAAACTTGCCATTAAAACAGAAAATGCATATCTATCCGATTATTACAAAACACCGGAACAGGAATACGGTGTGCGATGCCAGCTCCGGGAAAAAGGCCGTACCCGCCTTGATTTTACTTTAACTGTCCAGACAAAGGAACAGGCGGAAGCCATCTGCACCAACTGGCAGAATCAGGCAGATGATGTATTTGCCTGTCTGATGGATTTACTTTTAAAATAAATATCTAAAATAAATGTTATTCAAAAAGCGGAACAACGAGAAGATTTTTCTCTCTGTTCCGCTTTCTATAATTTCTTATATTTTCAGTTATTTTGTCCTTTTTATTTTATTCTTTTTTATTTTGCTCTTTTACTTTGCTTTCTTCTTTCTGCCATTCTTTGAAGGCTTCTGCTTCTTTACGCTGTAACCAAAGCTTCCAAGCTTCTTACCCAGCAGAAAATATTCTCCATGGGAATAAGTCACCAGCCCGCTCTGATTCAGTTCGAATTTACCTTTTTCATTCATATAGGAATCATCAACGGTAACGCCTACTACATCTGC
>OLNX01002282.1_pt1 | contig 14531 bp, 15 predicted proteins | sample 1672611 | NCBI WGS metagenome assembly OLNX01 (sample SAMEA3136705, study PRJEB25190) | human gut metagenome | reverse complement strand
AAAATTGATTTTTAACAGATCTTATCCCAAAGTTCATTGCTAGGTGCAGCTCGTCTGCTGTTTAATATGTTCATATAAGCAAGGAAGATCCGCAGGCAGTTCTGCGGATCTTCCTTGCATCTCTATGCACTTTCTAATTCGTCCATCGGATCTATAAATACGCTGACCGTGTCATTGAACTCTCCGTTCACCTCAAATTTGATGTCGAGGCTTTTATCTTCATTTTGATGAATAAGAATTCGTTTGACAAGCATTCGCAAATTAACATCGGATATTGAACCTTCGGACAAGATCTCATCAATAATCTGAGTTGTATTATTAAGGTGTTCTTTTCTCTGCTTGCAGATTTTGTCATACTCTCTTAAATCTGATATCTTTTTATCAAGTTTAGCTATTTCATCCTCACGTTTGGTGATCATATTGTTGAAAACCTGCGTGTGTTCACGATCGTTTATTCGTTCGATTATTAAGTCCTCAATTTGCTGTCGGAGTGATAAAATCCTATCATTGAGCTGCTGTATCCGACGTTCATACAGCGGCTTTTTCTTTGACCAGTCTTTTATGATCTTATTGTATCTTTCACCTTCAGCAAGAATAATATCACGCAGTCTAAGTATTTCACCTTCGACCAGTTCATCAAGTTGATTTTCACGGACTGTATGCGGAGTGCAGTATTGTTAACCGTAGCGATGATTGCTGTTGCAAGTGTATTCAACGTATTCTTTCCCTCGCCATTTTCGTCGGCGGGCTATGAACTCAGCTCCGCAGTCGGAGCATTTTATCAAGCCAGAGTAGCGGTGCAATTTCCGACCATTTTGCGAACGTGGATTGATCTGCGAACGCTCTTTCAGCAAGAACTGAGCTTGTTTCCAAGTTGTTTCATCAATGATCGGTTCACAAAAATTCTCGTGACGGTACTGCTCTTCAGACGGAATAAAAGTCTTTGTCTTGTAGATTTTACTTGTCACAGTTTTGTGATTGACCATCGTTCCGATGTACAGCTCGTTCGTAAGTATCCGCCTTACTGAAGTCTGAACCTACAGATATTTTTTTGAAATGTCCGGTTTCCAATCCGCAAGCTTACGTCTTTGATAATATTCAGGAGACTTTATTCCACGCTCGTTCATCGTCCTTGCGATAGTAGTTAAGCCGTAACCTTCAACGTAGAGCTTGAATACTTCCTGTACTATCCAAGCTGTTTCATCGTCTACAAGAACAGTATTTGTGTTTCGATCACGCTTGTAACCGAGGGGTAAGGACTCTATCAGACCTTTGTTTTTCTGCTTTTGGCGTACTCCTGCTTTAACTTTCTTGCTGATGTCCTTAGCATAAAAATCGTTGAAGATCTGCTTGAAGCCAATCAGCAAATCGTCGTTTTCATTGAATGAATCTATTCCCTCAGTCACAGAAATTACCTTAACATTATTCTGTCGCAAGTGATCAATGAAGAGTTCAGTCTGCGTTCTGTGTCGTCCTAATCTAGATAGATCCTTGACCAGAACAACATCGATCTTACCTTCATCAACAGCAATTTCAAGTTTGCCTAAGCCTTTTCTGTTGAACGTCATTCCCGAAACGTTGTCATCAAAACTTTCACCAACTATTTCGTAACCATTCTGCCCAGCGTAATCAACTAAAATCTGCCGCTGATTTTGCAAGCTGTTCATTTCCTCATCTTCGTCACGAGATAATCTGTAGTATAGCCAAGCTCTCATTTTATCGACCTCCTTTAAATTCGGCAGGCACGCTGTGGTGTGTCTGCGTTACAACAGACACTACCACAAGCCTCCCTTAAAGTCCAGCGATCACGCCGTTTTATCAATAAATTCTACCTTATCAATAAAATCATCATTCGAGCGTTTGGACATACTATCCGAATTTAAATAGTCGTTGATCATAGCTTCCATAAACGTATCAAAGGATTTTTTATCGCCGTTGTATATGATCGTGACGGAATTGATTCTGGGGATTTCTCTTTGTCTTGGCATTGGGTTATCGCCCTCCTTACTGTCTTTTCAGTTTCTTTTTCTTTGATTTTTAAACTGATCATTTTTGATCATTCCTTTCCTGATATTTTGTCTGACATCATCAGCAACGCCCGAAATTATGCCAATTTTACGTGATCTTCAGTACTTACGATCCCTGAATCATTCAAAGCTCAAATTTATGACCCCATAAAAATTATGCACAATCATTTTGCTGAAACTGCGTATTTTCGGCACTTTTGCGGCGAGCTTTGCTCGTCCGCTGTGAGTGTTTCGGGGGCTGCGACCCCGAAACTTTAACTTGCAATGAAATATTTCACTTTCATCGCCATGCGGCAAATCGAGAATTTGTGCATAACTGACATATCCGGTTTCGACGTGCTTTCAAACTGATTTCAGAATTCTTTGGTTATCTCCTCGTACACCGCTCACAATCGGCGTGTGTTGCCCTCTGATGCCCTGAGTGGTATGTTTACCCTACCGCAAGTGAGGAGAGCACAAATCACCCTACATTCGCTAACTCTAAAATGGCGGAACATCAATGCCTTGGCTTGCAAGTTTGCTTCTGATTTTTCTTGCGGATTCATTCAGAATTTCATCAAGCGTTGTGCACTTTACTTCACATATCTTTCACTTTGGACAGGGTCAGTAGAATTACAAACAGGGACAGTAACCTTGCCGGCAGGGTCAGTAGAATTTTTATCTTTTTGATTTTCATAATCACCCTCAAACAACGTATTTAAAGGCTTTTCGGAACCTTCCGAACTCATTTCAGTGACAGCAGGGTCAGTATATTTAACAGCTTCGGGCATTAGATTTTTACCGTCACCGGTGTCACTTTTCAAATCGTATTTCAGAATAATTACTCGCTGACCGTTGCTGCGTCTGGATTTAAAAGTCACACCGTAACTCTGCAATTCATAAGCGTGTTTCATAAGTTCTTTTTTGATATGGTTTGCGAAAATTTCTTTGCAAAGTATTTTGCTTAGCATGATTGCAAGCTCCGTTGCAGAGCCTGTAAAATAATTGCGTTCCAACATGAAATCATGAACAGCGAAAGAGAAAAAGTCCGCTTCTTTAGCCGTCGCTTCGTCAACAACTTTCCAGCGACTGTTTTCAAACACAAGATTTATTTCTTGGTTTTCAATGTCACGACCGACACAGAATAGTTTAGCATTGCGACTACCACGCTTGTTTTCAATAAGCACCAAACTTCCGTCAACACAACCGCTGATTCCCGTGCTGCCCGATATCATATTGAACGGATCGCTGTCCGAACATTTTCTTGTGTGATGAACAACTACGATTGCAACTTCAAGCTTGTCCGCAAGACTTTTCAGAATAGATAGTTCTTTGTAGTTCGAGCCGTAGTTTGAATCCGTTTCGCTGCGAATCATTTGCAGAGTATCAATGAACACAACTTTTAAATCGCTATGCTCACTTTTGAATTGCTCTATCTGCTCTTCGAGACCTTTTCCGATTGTGTCTGACAAAATTACAAAGTGAAGATTTTCAACAGGCTCGTCCGTCAATTCATAAAGCCTGTTTTGGATTCGCTGAAAGCTGTCTTCCAAACACAGATAGAGCGCAGTTCCTTGTGTAGTTTCCTGACCTAAAACTTTTTCTCCTTTCGCTATCGACAAGCACATCTCAAGTGCCAGCCAAGACTTTCCCACTTTCGGTAGATATACAGACCTTGTGCAAGCAAGCCGTCTACAACGAACTCGATTGGCTTGTACACAGTAGTCATTATTTCTTCGCAGGATTTTGTGCTAAGTTTTTTCAAATTATCATTCCTCCAATTCTGTTTTCAAGTTTCTGTTATTGTCACTCAACATAGCGAAATTTATATTCAAAACAAAAAGCTCGCAAAGACTTTTAAAATCTTTACGAGCCTATATTATTCTCCATTCTTATGGTATCGCATTTTAATACGTTTGTCAATAGTCATGGTCCATTTTCATTGTTTTGCACAGGAGATTTGATTTTGACACGGGGGTAAGATGTGCGTTTTCGCCGTCGCACTGTGAGAGGGAGGGAGTGGCAGATTGGGGGTTCGGGGTTCTCCCCGACAAGCCGCAATCGGTGGTCTGCCCCTTGTGGGCGGACTGCCGTTTGCGATGCTTGCTAAGTCTGCGGACTTAACTTTTCCGAGTCTTCCAAATGTGATTTTTCCTCATTTTGTCAATGTGCTTTTTGATATTATCTGCAAAGGAAAAGATGTGCTGTAATGTCCTCGCACAACGCTCACAAATCGCTTGTGTGGGGTTTGGTTTGCTCTTGCTAAACTTACCCGACTGAAAATTCAAGCCCACAAATCGCCTTACGTTTGCTGATTTCTACCGTCACCCCGAACCGCTGTTTTCAGCACCCAAAAAGTTACCGTCACCCGCATTAAACATCGTATCTGCGAGAGTTCCGGCACTTCGGGTGCCGGTAAGGTCAGTAACTTCACTGCACAGTAAACTACCGTCACTACTGTCACACTTAAAGTGTTAATGATTTCTTCTCAGAAATTTGAGTTGAATATTTTCAAGTTATCAAACCTACTATTCATTTTTCAAGATTCTATTAATGTTTCACCCTTTGACTAAGGCAAAATATATCCAAAAAAAAGCCCGTACATATTTCGGTTTCACGATTCGATAAGAGGATACAACTATCCCGTTGCTTTAAAATCGTGCCTGAAAATATGTACGAGCTTAAAGCTCTAAGTTATTTCAATATGTTTATGTATGTGATAGGCACATTATCTAATTGTCATTTTATGTTGAACGTTGTCGTTCTGTAATTAGTGTAACATAAATTGAAATTCTTGTCAATGGGTATGCAAAACTTTGTTTATCCTTGTGTATTTGACATTCTTTTAAGAATGTTAGTTTGCAATTCTTGTTGTGGCAGTGTTTCACCCTCTTGTGCGAAAACGTAATCGTGGTTAATTAAATTTTGATGTAATATATTTTGAAAACCACTTGATTTTTCAGATAAAATATAGTATACTTTTATTAAACGATTTAGAAAAGCAAGGTGCATAGTTATGTCTCGAAAGGATAATTCCACTAACAAAATCAGAATAGTAAAATTCATTTTGAAGAAAATTGAAACCTCAAAACCCGAAATTGCTGCCGAGTTGGGGCTTAGTATGCCAACTGTTTTGCAAAACGTCAAAGAACTGGTACAGTCGGGTCTTGTAATTGAAGCAGGAAAATACGAATCCACCGGAGGACGCAAGGCAAGTGTTTTGTCAATAGTGGGAAATAGTAAGCACTCGGTAGGTATAGATATTACCGCTAATCATATCAGCTATGTATTGATAGATTTATGCGGCTGCATTATTGCCAAAAAACGTTTGAAATCGACATTTAAAAATGATCCGGCTTACTACGAGAGTGTTGCCGATAATCTTGAAAAATTTTTAAGTGAAAACAAATCAGACAGGACAAAAATCCTTGGAGTCGGCGTTTCTTTTCCCGGAATCATAGATAAACAAAATGAAACTCTTGTGCGTTCTCACGTTTTAAAGCAGGATCATCTGAGCCTGAGATCCTTGAGTCAGCTTATCCCATATCCGACAGCGTATGAGAACGACGCCAACAGCGCATTGATCGCGGAAATGAAATATATAGATACGGATATGATATATCTTTCATTAAGTAACAGCGTTGGCGGAGCTGTTTATACGGACGGCAAAATTTACGAAGGCAATCATCGAAGAAGCGCCGAATTCGGACATATGATAATCGAAACAAACGGAAAGCAATGCTATTGTGGAAAAAAAGGCTGTGCCGATGCATACTGTTCAGCTGAAGTTCTTCTTCGGTATGCAAATTCGCTGGAAGATTTCTTTATGAAATTAGAAAGCAAGGATAAAACTATACAAAAGGTATGGGACGAATACCTAGACCGTCTTGCTGTACTCATTACAAATCTCAGAATGGCGTTTGACTGCGATATAATGCTTGGCGGATATGTCGGAGGGTATCTCAAACAATATATGCCTCAGCTTAGTAAAAAGGCGTCCGCATATAATATGTTTGAAAACGACACTTTGTATATTAAAAACTGTACCTATGAGAAAGAAGCTTCCGCGGTCGGAGCGGCAATGCACTTTATTGACAGTTATTTCGATACATTGAATTGAAACTACACCGTATAAATACCGCATTGGTAATTATACGGTGTCTTTTTGTGCATTATGCACAAAAATATAATGACTTGTTGTAAAAAAGAGAGAATAATATTTTTTTGAAACAAAACTCTTGACAATTTGTATTGTATCGGGTATACTATAAACAGTTAAATAAAACGTTTTATAAAAGTAAGTATGAAACGTGACAACCATATTGATATTTTTAAGGAGAGATTATTATGTTACAGCAGGTCATGACAAATCCTAAGGAGATCACATTCAGAGAAATTCCCGTACCGGAGATCACAGCGGATCAGGTGCTGGTGAAGATCATGAAAATCGGAGTGTGCGGTTCGGACATTCATGTATATCACGGAAAGCATCCGTTTACGTCTTATCCTGTAACGCAGGGACATGAGGTTTCGGGTGAAATCGTAAAGCTTGGAGAAAACGTAAAGAATTTTACTGTTGGTCAGAAGATCACTATTCAGCCGCAGGTAGTATGCGGAAAGTGCTATCCCTGCCGTCACGGCAAGTACAATCTTTGCGAAGAACTGAAGGTCATGGGTTTTCAGACAACGGGAACAGCTTCCGAATTTTTCGCCGTAGACGCCGCCAAGGTAACGGCGCTTCCCGAAGAAATGTCCTATGACGAGGGCGCAATGATCGAACCGTTGGCGGTTGCAGTTCACGCTGTCAAGCGTGCAGGCGATGTCAAGGGTATGAAAATTGCAGTTCTGGGCGCTGGTCCAATTGGAATTCTTGTAGCACAGACCGCTAAAGGTCTTGGTGCAGAAAGCGTAATGATAACTGATGTAAGCGACATCAGACTTGAAAAAGCTAAAGAGTGCGGCGTAGATTTCTGTATCAATACTAAAGATAAGGATTTCGGCGAGGCAATGCTTGAAAACTTCGGACCTGACAAGGCAGACGTAATTTACGATTGTGCAGGAAACAACATTACTATGGGACAGGCTATAAAGTACGCAAGAAAAGGCAGCACCATAATTCTTGTGGCGGTATTTGCAGGTATGGCAGAGATCGACCTTGCAGTACTTAACGACCATGAGCTTGATCTCAACACCTCTATGATGTACAGAAACGAGGATTATGTTGACGCAATACGTCTTGTCAACGAAGGAAAGGTTGCATTAAAGCCGCTTATCTCAAAGCATTTTGCATTTAAAGACTACAAAGCGGCATATGAGTACATTGACGCTAACAGAGAAACTACAATGAAGGTTATTATAAACGTACAGGAATAGCAAAAAAGCGAGGGGTAGGAAATGAAAGATAACGATACAAATATCAAAATACCGTTTATCAGCAAATTCGCTTATGGCATGGGAGATGTGGGATGTAATTTCAGCTGGATGTTCGTTGGTAATTTTCTTATGATCTTTTATACCGACGTATTCGGAATAAGCATGAGTGCCGTTGCCGCACTTATGCTGTTCTCAAGATTCTGGGACGCAATAAACGACCCGATAGTAGGTGGTCTGACCGATCGGACAAAAAGCCGCTGGGGCAGATACCGTCCGTGGCTGCTGATAGCCGCTCCTCTGACTGCGGTAGTGCTTATGATCTCGTTTTGGGCGCATCCGGATTGGAGCAACACCGCCAAGATCGTATATATGACAATAACCTACTGTATATTGGTATTGGGATATACCTGCGTAAACATTCCATATGGAACTCTTTGCGGCGCTATGACGCAGAACATTGAAGAACGTGCAAAAATAAACACCTTCCGTTCGGTAAGTGCAATGATCGCTATCGGCGTTATCAATATCATCACACTGCCGCTTATCTCAAAGCTCGGAGCAGGAAGCAGCAAGCGCGGTTATCTGCTGGTAGCCGTTCTTTACGGAATAATATTTGCAGCTTGTCATATATTCTGCTTTGCCAAAACCAAAGAGGCTGTTACAATTCCCGAAAAAAAGAAGATCCCTTTGACGCTGCAGATAAAGACCGTTATTCAGAATAAGCCATATCTTCTGGCATTACTGGGACAGTTCCTGTTTGGTGTAACTCTCTACGGAAGAAATGCGGACGCTTTGTATTATTTTAAATACGTTGAGGGCAGCGAATCGCTGTTTACAACATACTCAATGGCTATTATCGTTCCGTCCATTATCGGCGCCGGTCTGTTCCCGATCATCTTTAAGTGGACAGGAAATAAGGGAAGAGCATCATCTATACTTGCTCTTGGAACAGGCGTATGTATGCTTTCTCTTTACTTTTTCAGTCCGGTCAAAACTCCTGCAATGTTCTATATCTGTTCTGGTCTGACACAGTTTTTCTTCGCAGGCTTTAACACAGCTATTTATGCAATTATTCCCGACTGCGTAGAATACGGCGAATGGAAAACGGGGATAAGAAACGACGGCTTTCAGTATGCGTTTATTTCTCTTGGAAACAAGATAGGCATGGCTATCGGAACATCAGTACTAGCAGCGACTCTGGGTGCGGCGGGATTTAAGGCTAACATAGAACAGAACAGCACAGTACTCTCTATAATGAAACACAGCTTTTCCACTATTCCGGGAATACTTTGGATAATAACGGCTGTTGCTCTGTTTTTCTATCGTCTGAATAAAAAATCTTACAATAAGATAGTAGCTGAGATCAAGGAAAGGAGCAAAAACAATGTTTGATGTAACCGCTTTAGGAGAAATGCTGATTGATTTTACAATGCAGGGCAGGAATGAGCAGGGACAAAGAATATTTGCTCAGAATGCAGGCGGTGCGCCTGCAAATGTTGCAGCCGCTATTGCAAAACTTGGTGCAAAAACAGCTTTTATCGGAAAGGCCGGAAACGATATGCATGGCAGATTCCTGAAAGAAACTCTTGAATCCTGTGGTATTGACAACAGTGGATTTACTCTTAGCAGCGAGTATTTTACGACCCTTGCATTTGTAGATGTAAAGCCTGACGGTGAGCGTGAATTTTCATTTGCAAGAAATCACGGTGCAGATAAAATGCTTTCTGAAAAAGACATTCCGCTTGAACTAATATCAAGCAGCCGTGTCCTCCATATCGGATCAATTTCCTTAACAGATGAACCATGCAGATCCGCAACTCTTTATGCAATTAAATATGCCAAGGAAAACGGAGTTATCGTTTCCTACGATCCAAATTACAGGGCTTCGCTTTGGAACAGCGAAAGCGAGGCAGTAAAACAGATGAGAAGTATGGTATCATATGCCGATGTGATGAAAATTTCTGAAGAGGAAACCGTTCTGCTTACGGGTGAGAGCGACTACGAAAAAGCGGCTGATATACTGCTTGAACAAGGCGTTAAGCTTGCAGCGATCACTCTTGGAAAAAACGGAGCGTATGTTAAAAACAAGAATGGCGGAAAAATAGTCAAGGGATTTAAGAATAAAGCTCTTGACGCAACGGGTGCAGGCGACGCTTTCTGGGGAGGATTCCTTTTCTGTTTAGCAAAAAGCGGAAAATCTCCCGAAAGGGTAACGCTTGAGGACGCAGTATATTTTGCTGACTTTGGCAACGCTGTTGCAAGCGTTTGTGTAGAAAAATATGGAGCAATTCCTGCTATGCCGACTATAGAGCAGGTAAAAAATAAAATGAAAGAAGAAAGGCAGGTATAAAAAATGACGCTATCTGAAAATTTCAGAGGACTTCAGCATATCGGAATTCCCACCAATGATATTGAACAGACTATCTCTTTTTACAGCAAATTAGGATTTGAGATTGCACTCAGAACTGTAAATCAGGACGCCGTAGAGCAGGTCGCTTTTTTAAAGCTGGGGAATCTGATGATAGAAACTTATGAAAATAATGCGGCGGCATTATGCATAGGAGCAATAAATCACATAGCGATAGATGTAAACTCAATTGATGAAGCATTTGACTTTATAAATGAGAATGGTCTTAACAATACATCAGATGTTATTCATTTTCTGCCGTTTTGGAAAAACGGAGTAAAGTTTTTTACTATTGAAGGACCTAATCTTGAAAGAATAGAATTCAGTCAATATTTATAGCCGTATGGTTGCTTTTATATATGAAAGCTAGTTCGTTCTCTTGAATTTATAAGCAATTGGCATTTTGCTTTGAAAACGCATAACAAGCCGACAGGTAAACTCCTATCGGCTTGTTATTGTCATATCTCCACATCGTTAATAATAAACGTAGTAATGGAATTACTTTTAAGCTCTGCGACAAAACCCGTTTCATAAGCAAAGATATACATATTCCTGCTTTTCCTCATTCCAATAAAGCCAACCGGGTACGGCGGAATCGGTGCGGGTAATGTGATCATGTTCAGGATCGTCTCCTGCCGCAGCCTGCCATGCTAAGCAGACTAAAGCAAATCGCACCGGTGATAAGTATTCTCCAATGAATACTTATCATTTTTATCATCCTTTCATTATCCGAGAGCGGGCTCTCCGCAAAGCGTTATTTCTTCCGACGACCTGCCTTCCGTTTCAAATATGATTATCTCATTTTTGCCCATTTTCAAAAGCGGCGCAGGGAGGTAAAGCCTTTTCTGAGGACCGATATCCCAAAATCGCCCGAGATTGAAACCATTTACAAATGCAACTCCTTTGCCGAAACCTTCGGTATCAAGAAACGTGTCGGCAAGGACTGAAATATCAAACTCAAAGCGATAAAACGCAGGCACACCTGCGGTGGAGCCTGCCGAAAAGTCAAGCTTTTCGAGCTGTTCGGCGTCAAGCGGAAGAGGATACATCTCAAAGCCAAAATGACGGTGGTCGTTGATCTTGACACCGCCTATGATACCCTTGCGCTGGCTTTCAAGTCCGGTGCCGAAATTCTCTCTGCCTATGTTTTCGGTCAGCAGGTCGAGAGTTCCGCCTGCGCTTTTTTCGGTCATTTCAAACTGTTCGCTTATGTTTTCAGCGAAAGCGGTAAAGGCGTACCTGCCGTTTCTGTAGCCTAGTATCCTGTCCGAAGAATTTTCCGTTCTTACGTTTTCGACCGTTTCATCCTCTCGGATATTTAGCCTGTACAGCACATAGCCGTAATAGCAGTCAAGCTCCTCAAAGCTCAGCGGATAAACCGATTTTTTCGGAGCGGATATCCTATCAAGCACGCTGAAAAGATCGGTTTTTGCCGTGCATTTAATCTTGCCGTAAGCTTTTCGCATGATTTCTGCGGAAAGCGGTATCTCATCAAAACTTCTGTATTTTGAAATGACCTTTTTGCAGAACACATATTTTTCGGTAAGCCTGCCGTCCTCCGTAAGAGGAGAGTCGTAGTCGTAAGAGGTGACGTCAGCGGTCTTGTTTCCACCGTTTCTGCCAGCCATAAAGCCGAAATTCGTTCCTCCCTCAAACATATAAAGGTTTACGCTTCCGCGTTTGAGCAGCTCGTCAAGCTCTTGCGCCGCCTTTTCGGGAGAGGTGGTGTGGTGCTCCTCGCCCCATGCGTCGAACCAGCCGTTCCAGAACTCCATGCACATAAGCGGCTTGTCACCGCTGATGAAACGTCTCATTTCTCCGAACTGCCACTGGGCGCCAGAGCCGAAATTTCCGGTGGCAAGCGCGCCGCCTACCATACCTGATTTGAATATTTGCTCGCTCCAAGGTCCGTCTGAGGTAACAAATGGTACAGTTATGCCGAGTTCACGCATCGTGTCGCGCAGAAATTCCAGATATGCGGTATCGTTTCCGTAATAGCCGTATTCGTTTTCTATCTGCATGAGTATGATCTTTCCCCCGTTATCTATCTGGTAAGGCGCAAGCTTTGGCATTAGCACGCTGTAGTAGTCCTTGACAGCTTTGAGGTACGGCTCGTAAGAGCAGCGCAGACGCATTTTAGGATCTTTAAGCAGCCATGCGGGAAGTCCTCCAAACTCCCATTCGGCGCAGATATACGGCGAGGGTCTTATTATAATGTACAATCCAAGCTCCTGAGCCGTTTCGATAAATCTGCAAACATCGTGCATACCCTCCCAATGATATTCGCCCTTTGCAGGCTCGTGAAAATTCCATGGGATATAGGTCTCGACGGTATTGCAGCCGATATTTACAAGCTTTTTGAGCCTGTCGCGCCAATATTCGGGAACTGTCCTGAAATAATGCACCGCTCCCGAAATTCTTTTCCGTCAAGATAAAATTTGTCTTTGATCTCAAACATAAAAACTCCCCTTTTTATATGCGACGTCACTGTATATTCAAGTTTTGTGCCTTTACAAATGCTGCCTCCGTTTTTGACAGCATTGACACACTGAGAGTCTCGCTTGTACAAACGGCTAAAGCTTTTTTGTAACGTCATAGAACCATATCTTTTACGATAAACCATGTTTCTTTCAGTTTAACACATTAATCGGAATATAACAATATAAGACTTGCCAAAAACTATATAAAACTTGTTTTTTGTTGACAGAATATTTTAAATAATGTATTATAAATATATAATATTTGGGAGGATATAAAGCTTATGAGCTGTGTTGAACACTTTGGTTATTATGACGGCATGGAGGATTTTCCCGAGCACCGTCATACTTCATGCGAATTGCTGTATCTGCATGAGGGCGAAACTTCTATAATATGCGGTGAAAAGGAATTTGAGATCAAAAGCGGTATGCTGTATATTATTCCAAGCTGTGTTGCGCATCGAACGATGATAAAAAGTCGAGACGTTTACCGCCGCACTTTGATTTTTCTCAATCCATGGACATACAGCCGTTCATACTACTCTGAGCCGATCTATAATCTGCTTATGGGATTTTCAGTAAATGAACCCATTGCAGTTTTAGATGATTTCGGTTGTGTTGATTTGCTTGATAAAATAAGAAGAGAGCTGTCGGCGGACAATCTGCTTTCGGAAGATATAATAGTTTCCGCCGTGACCGAAATTCTTGCGGGAATAATCAGAAAAGCAAATTACATAAAAAACCGCAGTCAATCGCCCGGAAAGCTTGTATACGACGTACAGCGATACATTCAGGAGAACTGCGGATCTCAGATCATGATATCAGACATTGCCGACAGATTCTATATCAGCAAATATTATCTGACACACATTTTCAAGGAACAGACGGGAATGTCTCCGAGAAAATTTCTGACGTGCACACGTCTTTCAAAGGTCTATAATCTTTTGCACGAGCCGGATTTGAAAATCTCGGATATTTCTGATATCTGCGGCTTTACTTCACCCAGCGATATGACGAGAAAATTTCGTGAGCAATATGGTATAACGCCAATGCAGTTCCGGCGTGAACTAAATATAAAAGCAAGAAAACGATAAAATGAAGCAAATTCTATATAGTTTTTCTCTTTGATAATTGGATAATTGATAAATGTTATACTTAGGTAAACAAATATTTTTAAGGAGGAAACTATTATGAAGATCATGAAAATATCTGCGGTTATCTGTGCGTTAACAGCAGCAACTGCAATGACGATTTCCGCAAGTGCGGCAAAGGATCTGACACCTACCGATACAGCTCACAAATTTGATTTGGGTTCCGACGACGTCGGAGGTTCAGGTGTTGAGCCGGATGGATCGGAATCAGGACAGAACTGGATAAAAGTTGTTCAATCAAGCAATCCGGGTCTCAAGCTTTTTGACGATGTAGGTCCGGAGGTCAATGTTACTGCATTGGTGGTCACATTTGAAATTTCCGAATGGTCGGGAACGGAGTTTTCTGTATCATGGGGCGCAAATATTGACTTTTTTGACGACGCATCTACAACGTGGTGCGGTACAGATGCATTCAGCAAAATTTCAGAATACACTATTACCGGCGATGGAGAATACACGCTGGTCTGCGATCTTGAGGTTATGACCTCTGCACAGGGCAAGGAAGGAATTTCACATTTACAGACTTGTGAAATGGTGATCGGTAATGTTGCTACTGGTGATACAACACAGATTGAAGTAAAGAGCGCAAGGATTTACGTTGATGGCGAAACACCGGAAGAAACTGTTATACCGAGCAGCAACGATGAAAGTCAGTCCGAGGAAAACAGCTCAGCTGAAGACGATACATCAGAGGACAGCTCAGATACAGACAACACATCGGAAAGCAGTGTTTCATCGTCTGAAGCGGATTTGAAGACGGACTCATCAGACGCAGGTACTTCAAACACGTCTAAGAGCGAAACATCTAATGGAGGTACGGCGGCAAAGAATACTTCAAACATTGCTGCAACATCTACAGCGTCTGACAATACAAACGCTGATACCGGTGCGGCGGCAGGTATAGCGTTGGCGGGTGTTGCTCTTGCAAGTGCAGCTGTCGTAGTTTCCAAAAGAAAATAATCTCTAGGTTTCATTTAATCATTTAAATCAACCAGTTAATGGCGTTTGTTTACCATTGACTGCTTTTTTTGAGATTGATTAATTAATTCACTGTCGTTACCCTACCCTCAGGTGCTAGTGGGGGCAACCTCGTGGAAGTTCAAGTCTTCTTACCTGC
>OLNX01002280.1_pt1 | contig 14536 bp, 10 predicted proteins | sample 1672611 | NCBI WGS metagenome assembly OLNX01 (sample SAMEA3136705, study PRJEB25190) | human gut metagenome | reverse complement strand
CATACCCCTTCGAAGAATAACTTAAAACAGCCTCAGGTGTATCAAAGTGCGCTTCCGGAGTCAGCTCCCAGGAAAAACTTTGTGGATTGATCCCACTTACAAAGCGCAGTTTCCCATAAGAGTCTTTCTCAAGGGCTTCATAATGATTTCCACTGTAGATCAGATGAAATCCGTAACAGTCTCCCTGATCTTCTCCCGTTTTCGGACGGCTCAGCATCACAAACGAATTTGCCCGGCTCGACGTGGTTCCGGTAAAAGAATCATTGACAATTCTGCCACCGGTCAGCGTCTGGTCACAGCGGTGCATCTCCCGCGCCCATGCGCCGCGAAATGTCGTAAAAATATAATCACTGTCATCAAAATCCAGCTGCAGACTCATCAGACGGGTAAGCTGTACATCCTGACTGCTGGCATTGACGATCTTCGCACTCCGTCCGATCACATCTGCCGCCTCGTAGACATAGTAGTAGAGCAACAGCTTCAGATCATACTGCCGGTCCACCATTGTCACACACAGCTGCTGCACTTCTCCCACACTTCCATAGGAACCCGGAAGTCCATCCAGCGCATCTTTTTCCCCGGTAATAACGGCATCTTCATAGCGGAAATCCAGAGTCTTTGCCCCATCATAAAGAATGGCCTCAACAAACGGCTCACGGATATCGCCCTTTCCGTACGAAGACATTTCCAGCCGCACATCCTCCAGCGAAAAACCGGCATGCTCTTTTTCACAGATATTCACATTTCCCGGTGCAAACACATGCTTTTCCACAAGAATTTCAAGATCATCCGGATGCTCGATATGAATAGTTCTCCCGTAATACAGATGCTCCGGATGTCCCCCCGGCAGAATGGAAAATGCATATGTTGTATGTGCCGTATCCAGTACGAATGCCTGTCCAATTTTACGAATCATAGCTGTCACCCTTTCTTTTAGCAGTTCTCCTGATTTTTAATTGCTGCATTAATCTCCTGCAGCTTTTTCTCTGTCAAAATATATTTTTTCCGAAATACCAATACCGCGATGAAAAGACCGATCATCGGAATTCCCGCCATCGTCAGCCGCAGTCCCAGCACCGAAGAATCCGCTGCACGCGCAACAACCGCCGCACTTGTATCCTGCTTGAGGTTACAGAGAGACAGACAGATCGCTGCGATCAGCACGGCAACTCCCGAAGCCAGTTTCACAACAAACGTCTGCATGGAAAAAATCACACTTTCATCACGGCGGTGATTTTTCATTTCCCCATAATCTACCGTATTTGCCAGAAATACTGTGGTAAGCACGGTCAGCATGCCAAATGCCGCAAAGATCAAAAATCCCGGCACCACCAGGGCTCCAAGCACAGTATGACCGCCAATCATCAGCACAAGCAGAATCGCATACCCTGCGATTGCCATTCCAAAGCTCAGGTAGAACACACGGATACTGCTCATAAACTTCCGCAACAGCGGAAACAATACCATCATGGACAAAATCTGTACCGCTCCGCCAAATGTACTAAAAAGTGTATAGCTGTTATACCAGCTCTCCCCACTCACATCATACTTGAAAAAATACAACAGCAGATTGGACGTAATATACAAAGAGCAGTTAATCAGTACAATGGTGATGACAACCGTCATTGCCTGATCGTTGTGAATCAGCGCCGAAAACATCTGCCGTACGGTCGGCGTTTCCATATGAACCGTGGATTTTTCCCGGATCGTCAGACAGGTGATCGTAATAAACAGCACAAACAATACCGCAACAATAAGTGCAAACCAGCGGAAACCCGTGCGCTCATTTCCCTGTCCCAGCATATACACACATTTCATCGTAATAATCGTAACGAGAGCGGAACCGACACCCGAACAGGAACGCGCCATAGTTGTTAAATTTTCGCGCTCTTTTCCGCCTTCTGTAAATGCCGGAATCATCGACCAGAAAGGAATGTCCATCATGGTATAGGTAACTCCCCACACAATATAGGTAATGGCTGCATATGCCACAATCCCACTTCCATTCCATGCCGGCGGTGCGGCAAACATCAGATACAGCACGATCGCATTGCACAGGGTTCCAACCAGAAGCCATGGACGGAATTTTCCCCAGCGTGTTCTGGTTTTTGCAACAATCACTCCCATAATCGGATCGTTAAATGCATCAAACACCCGCGCTGCCATGAGAATAATTCCCATTGCCATCGCACTTACTCCGAGAACATCCTGGTAATAATACAGAATATAGCTCGCCGAAAGCATATATACCATATCTTTTCCGACAGCCCCCAGGCCGAATGCCGTTTTTTCTTTTGCTGATAATTTCATTGTATTTCCCCCTTACTCTTCCCGTGCCACCTGAAAATGTTCACAGATTTTCCCCGTCTGCGCATTTTCAATTGTCAAAATTCCTTCTCCGGCCTGTCCGGTCGTCTTTACATAAGTACCGCCCATACCTCCCTGTAAACATATGGTCTTTGGACCGATCAGTTCCAGAACACCTTTCACTTCAAACTGCACCGGTTCATTGAAAAATCCCAGCACATTTCCATTTTCATCCAGTGCCCGGATACGAACCGCCGCCATATCATAGGTTCTGCCTTCGGTCAGGTTATGTGCACTTACCTTCACCTCCAGATGTGCCTGCTGCATCGGCTCCTTGATCACGGTCTTTACCACTTTTCCGTCCCTGACAGCCTCAAACTTATAGACCGTGGAAGTCGTCCCCCAGTCCCCGACATAACGTGTGTAAAGCGCAACCGCATCCTTTGGTTTCATGTGATAGCAGACCATCAGCCGCAATGCCAGAAGGTAGAACTTTGCCGGAAGATTGTTCAGCCCGTAATACGCCGTCATGTTAAGCAGCTGCCCCATCAGTCTGGCCTGTTTCGGTTTCATTGGCTCATTTTCGACAATCGCATTTCCGATAAAGTCATTCACAGGAATCGGTCCATGCGCCAGTGCACGATATGGGGAGTCCTCCCGATGATACTCTTTGATTAATTTAGAGTTTTTGTACATCCGCACGGCATCCGCATTTGTAATCATCCAGTTTCCGCTGCGGTTTCCGCCCGGATGCTCTCCGATATCCATCGAAGAACTCAGTTCTAAAACCGGTGTATCTTCCTGCTGACTGCTATACACCGCCGCCGCAAGTTTCGGATTGCGGAACATATCCATCACGCCATGGTAACAGATCCGGTCACCGCTGCCAAAATCCTTGTGCGTATTATAGTCAAACATACACCAGCCAAAACTTCCTGCAATGTCCGGCTCCTGTGCCACCGCATTCAATACATTTGCATGACGGATTGCATGCTCCGTCCGGTGTTCCTCATCGTCAAACGGCTTGGTCGGAAACATATGCCCGTTATACTCACTGATCAGATACGGTTTTTTCATATCTGGTGTAACTTTTCGTTTCGGATTACACCCCGGATGTCTGCCATCGTGAAGAAAATCGTTGTACGTATAAACATCCTCCAGAAGATGGCTTTTCTTTAGCATCCGCACTCCGCCGGTTGCACGCGTATCGTCCAGTTCATGTGCCACCCGGTTTGTTTCCCTGTAAAAAACATCGTCATCCTGTGATTCATTAATCCGCACGCCCCAGAGAATAATGGAAGGATGATTGCGGTACTGCACGATCATTTCCTTTAAATTCTGCACCGCCTGCCGCTTCCATTCTTCATCCCCGATGTGCTGCCACCCCGGAAACTCGGTAAACACAAGCAGACCGATTTCATCACAACGACTGATAAAATCCTGCGACTGCGGATAATGGGAAGTGCGCACAGCATTCACGCCAAGTTCTTTTTTGAGAATATCGGCATCGAAAATCTGCATGGATGCCGGCGCTGCATATCCCACATACGGATAACTCTGATGACGGTTTAACCCACGAAGCCGCAGTTTCTTTCCGTTCAGATAAAAACCATCTTTTCGGAATCCGGCCTCCCGAAACCCTGTGATATCCACACGCGCATCTATCATTTCCCCATTTTTCCACAAACTCGTACGGATTTCATACAAATATGGATTTTCCGGTTCCCACAAACGGATCTCCTGCACCGGAAAAACGGTTTGCACATTTGTCTGTTTTACCGGCTTTTTTCCCAGGGGACTATATGCACCCTCGCCTTTTTTGCGAATTTCCTGCTGCAACGTTATCCCATCCGAAATATTCTGTACCGTAATCTCTGTAGTCACCTGCAGAGGATGTATCTGTGGCTTGATAAATACATCTGCGAGATGTGTCTTATTTCTCACCTGCACATAAACCTCACGATACATCCCGCCAAAAGTCATGTAATCTATGGCATATCCGAACGGCGGAATATTCAAATTTTCCCGGCTGTCGACACGCACCGCAAGTACATTGTCCTCCCCATATTTCAGGTATTTTGCAATTTCCACAAAAAATGCCGTATAACCGCAATGGTGCGCTTTCACTTCTGTCCCATTGACATAAACAACCGCATCATGCGCCACTCCCTCAAAGGTCAGTTCCACACTTTTCCCCTGCCACGCTTCCGGCGCCATAAAATGTCTGCGATACCCACACAGCATCTGATACGCATGCTCATCAAAGTAATGATACGGAAGCTCTTTGCAGGTATGCGGCAGCCGCACATCCTCCATCTCATTTTCCGGATATACTGCCTCTTTCATGGCTTCTTCCCATGTTTCGGCAAATTTCCAGTCATTGTTCCAATACAACCTCTCCATATTCTTTATGCTCCCCTTTCGTTTTACCTCTCCGAAGCAATTCCATACATCAGAATCCCGACAACCTCCTGCAATGCCTGCGCATAAGTAATTTCATTCTGCAGCAGGATATCGCGCTGGAAAAACTGCTCTAACGATGCTTCCAGCATCATCTTTAAAATCGGAATCCGGACCGGACGGATCACACCTTCCTGCATGCCCTGTTCCAACAGGGCAATGGTCGTTTCCCAGCCTGTTTCGAGCCGTACTTCCACCTGATGATAAATCTCCGGATATTTTTCTTTTAACTGATATAACTGTCGAAAATCCACATCCTGATAACATTCCGGCATCACACCAAGGATTGTGTGAATCTTTTGCAGGGTGTCCATCTCCGGATTCTCTACGATCTTCTGCTCACTGTCCTTGATCCGGTCAAACAAATAGTCCACCGTTTCCAGAAACAAAGCCTCCTTATCACGAAACACCTGATAAATCGTTTTTTTACTGATCCCTAAAATCTTTGCAATATCATCCATCGTAAATTTCAAACCCTTTTGATTGAATGCCTGCAAAGTTCCCTGCATAATGTTCTCTTTCAGTTCTTTATTCATTCTTTTCATCCTTTCTGCCGGAAGGAAACTATTTTCTTCATTTCAGTTTCCATTATAGTAGCATGTTCTCTCTCTTCCTTCAAGAAACTAAATGCCCAAAAATCGTTTCCGATTTTTGGGCACATTTTTTACGTTGCGTTTTATCCCCGCATCAATTCCCTGCGCACCGTTTTTCTCACAAAATAAAAACAGATGACCTGCATCACAATCGTGATGATCCAGGATGCCGGATAAGAAATAAACAGGAAGTACAACGATCTGTGATGTGGGAAAAATCCAAAAATCCAGAGAATTCTCGTTCCGACCGTACCGATCACCGACAGGATCATCGGCACTGCCGAATGTCCCATCCCCCGCAGTGCTCCGGGAAACAAATCCATAATGCCACACAGAAAATACGGCACTGTTGTAATGGCAAGAATCTCCATGCCGCTCTCGATCACATCCTTTTCTCTCGTATATATACTAAGTACCTGCGGTCCGAAAAACCATGCGCCACATCCCAGCAGCAGGGAAACACTGACCGTAAGAATCAGACAGTCGATCAGCACACGATCCATACGTTTATATTTTCCCACACCATAATTCTGACTCGTAAAACTCATACATGCCTGTGTAATGGAATTTACCGACATATACAAAAATCCCAAAATATTATTTGCCGCTGTATACCCCGCCATCGCCGTATCTCCGAAGGAATTCACGGAAGACTGCAGCAGCGCGTTTGAAAAGTTAATAACCGTACTTTGAATCCCGGCAGGAATTCCCACCTGAAAAATCTGCAGCAGATAAACCTTTTTTATTTTCAGCTTCGAAAAGCGCAGCTGATAGCAGCTGTCGGTGCGGTACAGGCATAACAAAACCAGAATGCAGGAGATCATCTGTGCCGTAATCGTTGCAGCAGCTACGCCTGCCACACCCAGATGAAAACCGATCACAAGAATCAGATCCAGCAGCGCATTGGCACATCCGGAAATCACCAGAAACAACAACGGCCGCTTGGTATCTCCCACCGCACGCAGAATCGCTGCCCCATAATTATAGAGCATAAAAAACGGCATCCCCAGAAAATAAATCCGCATGTAAAGGGTTGACTGTGCAATGACATTGTCCGGCGTTCCCATAAGAAGCAGCGCACCTTTTGCACTGATTACCCCGATTCCTGCCATGAGAATTCCGCTGATCAGTGCCAGCAGAATGGCAGTATGTACCGTGTCTGACATTTCTTTTTCCCTGCCGGACGCAAAAAAACGTGCCGCAAGCACGTTAGCCCCCAGTGAAATTCCGATAAACAGATTGGTGAACACGTTGATGAGTGCCGTGGTCGATCCCACTGCCGCCAGTGCCTGTTTTCCCGTAAAATGCCCCACAACAATGATATCCACCGCATTGAACATCAGCTGTAAAATTCCAGACAGCATGAGTGGGAGTGCAAACGAGATCAGCTTATCCATGATCGAACCATTGCACATATCTATTTCATATTTGTTTGTTTTCAAATTTTCTCTACCCCCTTTCCGGTTCTGTTATCCCTCTGAGCCATAAAATACGCCGCTACTGGCGGCGTATTTGTTTGTCCTTATACATTCTCTGATCTGCGATCTCGATCAGTTCCATTATATTTTCATATTTTCCCACGGCATATCCCACGGAGGCAGATACCGGAATCTCACTGTTTTTCTGAATCGGCTTCATCACCTGCCTCCACTTTTCAATGACATCTTCTGCAATCTCCTGTGTCCCATCTGGAATAATCATAAGAAATTCATCCCCACCGTAACGGTAAGCATTGGTTTCCTCACTCGTCACTGCTGCCCGAATGGATCCCGCAATTTTGGCAATTAGCTGGTCCCCATACAAATGACCAAACGTATCGTTTACATATTTCAACTGGTTAACATCCCAATAAATAACCGCAACCGGGCGTTCTTTTGGCTCCATATGTTCCACTGTTTCAAGCAGTTTATTTTTGCTGTAAAGCCCTGTCATATCATCCATGGAAGCTGCCTGTATCATACGCATTGCATTTTCCATGGACTTACGCACAATACTGTTTACACTGTTACTTACATAATAAAATGCAACCGCCATCAGCGATCGCGGCATCACATAATAAAGTGCCAGCGTAACCACAGGATTTTCGTTTACTTTGTTGAGCAAAAACACACCATCCTTCTGCAGATGATCCAGTGATGTCGCTGTCAGCAGTGCCATGTTTGCATCACATACCCCAAAATAATAGCCCACATAAGTACTGATCGTAATCACAACCACTGTAAATATAAAGGCATAAACCGACAGTCTCTTTGAAGTATACATACTTGCAATGATAATCGGGATTATCATAATAATGATCATATGGTAGGTAAGGGATGCACTCGCGACCATGACAATCAGCCCGATGGCCGTAACGCTGAGATACTTGGTAAATGGGTGCTCAAGCCCCATCTTCACAAGCAGCAATCCATAAATCAACACCAGCACACATGCCACCACATAGCCTCTGATAAAAATCGTCTGATCCACGATAAAAATATGCAGGCAGTTCAGAATCATCACAAACGAATAGAATAAAATGCAGATTCCCACCACACGGAACGCAAAAATATTCTGTGTCACATCCTCCTGCTCGTAAAAAGCATTTTTATTTATAATTTTAGATAACAGTGCCTTGCAGGTGCTCATCCATATATCCTCCAGCTTTGTCTGCCTTTAGTATAACATATTCCTGCATGAGTTTCACTACTTTGATGAACTTATAAATTCATCAGGAAAATTTTCCATAACTTTTTGTCAGTGTTCTGCCATTTTTTCTATCGTGCCATGCATAACGGAATCAGTCCCTGCAAATGAAACTTCGTCTATGATTTTACATACCACATCAATAACCTTTGTAAGACTTACTTCTTCATCACGACGTAATCACATAAATCTTTTTCTGCTTCATATCTACCTTTGCAACAGCACCATACTGTAACGCACATCGTGGCATAGCATGTCCGAAATTCACATTATAAACAATCGGAAGTTTCTCATTGTCTATCACTCTAATAAGAATATCTTTATATTCCTGATAATAAGCTTCATCCTGTGGTTTTCCAACTAATACACCATTTACCACGTCGAATACTCCCTTTTCTTTCAGTAATAACACTTCTCTTTCAAACAATTCAGGAGTCGGCTTTTCTTCGCAGGTTTCTATAAATAGAATTTTCCCAATCCACTCTTCCTTATTTGGAAACAGATCATATCTTTCACAAACTTCCTTTTCATCTTCATATCTGCTATTGGTCAATATATCATAAAGGCTTTCCAAACATCCACCTAATAATCCCCCTTGGAAAATTTCACTTCCCTGGAGAAGTTCAAACCCACGTTCTTCCTTATGAGTTTTTCTTTCTGTTCCTATTGCGGCTCTTGAAAAATCTTCTCTTTCTTCATACCAAGTATCACTGGATATAATTTCATCAGATTCATTACCTTCCAAATAACTCTCAAATGCCCTTTTGGTATATGGTAACATTTCATCTGCAATTTCTCCCAAATCACAAATAAAGTTTGGTCCGTAATAAGTAGACAAGCCCAGTTTATAAAACATCAAATGATTGATAGTAGTATCTGAGAATCCTGTAAATAATTTTGGATGCTCCTCTACCGCTTTTATAAACTCTTCATCTTCCATCAGATAAGGCAAAAGCCTATATGTATCATCACCACCAATTGCACAAATAATCCCTGCAATAGAATTATCCAGAAATGCATCTTTTAGGTCTTTCGCCCTTGCTTGCGGGTGAGTTTGCAAATATTCAATACCCTTCAAAGCATTTGGCATAAATACCGGCTCCAAACCATATTCTTTTAATCTCTTTACGCCAATCTCAATATTATGACTGCAGAATTCTTCACCAAGCATTCCACTTGACAAGCTTACAATCGCTACTTTGTCACCTTTTCTTAATTTTCTTGCATATTGCATAACTACAATCCTTCTTTAGATAAAACAATATTAATTTTTATCCGCACGCTGCTTCCCCTTAAATTCCTTCTCTATATAACAATGTTCCTGTTTGGCAATCAACTTAAAACTGTAAATTGGACATTCAGATTCCATTTCGTTACAGCTGCTTTCAAAGTCCAGTTCGATAATATATGGCATCCAATCTATAATTCGCAGAAAATCTTCACAGCCAAAATTACTATCATAAAAATTCAATATCGTACTAAGGGCAGTACCATGGGTTCCTATAACAATATCTTTATCCGTATTATCTGATAAAATCTCATTCAGTGCCTCTATGTTACGTTTTTGCACCATAGCAATGGACTCTCCACCTTCTTCATGATAATTATGATCAGCCCATCGTTTCTGGAACATTCCGTGATTGTTTCCATCAGGCCCTTTTTCGCGCTCCCTCAATCTCTCATCTGTTATAATCTCTTTTGTGAAAAAATCTGTTGCCTCTGCAATGGTATCCATACTACGTTTATACGGACTACAATAAAACGCATCTATTTTCTTGTCCTTCAAAAATTCCAGCACAATTGCAGAATCTTTCTTACCCTCTTCCGTCAAAGGTCTTGTCCTGTCTTCTTCCCATTCGTGTTCCGGCTGTGCGTGACGCACGAAATAAACTCTTGTCATTTGATCAGCTCCATTTCATCTTCCATTTTTACGAATCCATATTTTTCATACAATGGTCGTCCCATCTCTGTCGCCTCTAAAGTAATCTGTGATACGCCCTGTTTCCTTATAACCTTTACCAGTAAATCTAATGTATGAAATGCAATCCCCTGTCTCCGATATGCCGGTGCCGTATACATATTCATAATATAAGCCTTTTTACCTGTTGGATTATGATATGTCGGCATAACCTGATAAAAACTGACACCACCAGCGCCAATAAAGGTTTCGTTATCATACACCAGATATGCAATATGCTCACCAGTTTCTAATGCGTTCTTATAATATTCATAGGATTCTTTTTCCACCAATGACATATCCACATCATTCGATAGTTTATTTTTGAAAGTTCTCTCGTTACATCCCATCCAATCGCTAACCGATCTGCTTCATCTTTCTTTAATCGCTGATAATCTTTGATAGCTTTTGTAATTAATCCTCCACTAGATTTTCATTTATATATTTAAAATAAGGTTTCTTATTAACTTCTGTGCTATGTTCCAAATACCATTTAACACTATCCCTCAATCCGTCTTCTAATGATATGGTTTCTGGGTATATTTTGCTTTGACGCGATACATCCAAATAGTACTCATAGTTGTAAAAACTGAAATAATTTCGCTGTTCAATATCTTCATAAACATTTACAAAATCCGGTATTTTTCCTAAGCTTTCATAGCATTTTGTGACCCAATCTTTAATAGAAACTGCTTCAACATTACCAACATTTAAAATACGCTCTTGTGGCTTGTCTTTAATTATTACCTCCATCAACCTGCATAAATCTTTTACATGAAAAAATTGTAATTTCATACTGCCATCTTTAGGTAAATAGAATTTTCTGTCCGCCAAGGCGCAATCAAATACAAAAGCCTCTCTATACACGTTATTCATTGGTCCATATAAATAAGGCGGTCTTAATATATATGCATCTTTCACTCTTTCAAGTAATGCCTTTTCAGCTGCTATTTTATCGGTTCCATATGAACCCCAAAATTTATTTTCGGATTTCTCTGATTCTTCCAGGAATGGCTGAACACCATACTCAGGATAAACAGCACTTGAACTAATCATAATATACTGATCAAAAGAACCCAATTCCCTAACAAAATCAATTATATCGTTATCATTATAGGCTGTTATATCCGCTACAACATCAAAGAATGTATCCTTTAATACACCACCCAAATTATGCCTATCTCCTTCAATGAGTTTTACACCCTGAACTTGTGGCTTAGAATTTCTGTTAAGTACAAAAACTTCATAACCCACATTCACAAAATATTCTGCCACATATTTACTTACAAAAGTTGTTCCGCCTGTCACTAATATCTTTTTCATAAAGTTCTCCTTTACACAAAAAATTCGATTGATCAGATTCATAAAACACTATTTTCCATAATTGTATCATAATCACATAATCCAGAAAAGAAATTAAATTTTCTTTTCCAATCCTTTTACTATCTTATCAAAATCAGATTCTATCGGCTGTGTCTTGTTAAAAATATCATATTCCTGATATGCTTTCTCAACTGCCTGCTTATGGGAAACACGCCCATTACTGACATAAAGCACTCTCCCCTTGGCTTATCTATTCTGCCCATCCCTTATAAATGGTTTCTTGATTTCTTTACTTAACAACTGACTATATGCTTCTACCTTACGAAATGTATTTCCTAACATTTCCCGATTCCTGTATTCTCTAATAGCTTCCATATCAAACTCCGCATAAAAAATTCCCTCAGTTTTATCATCAACCAGCAAAACTGTGTTATCAACACATTTTCCATTTCTATCCCAGCAAATTGGACTATATGCGCAGGAACATCCAGCATTATCTCCATTCGGATTTGCCATAGCAACTGCAACCATATTTTCATAAGCTCTTGTAGAAAGTGCCCTGAGTCTTGGTTGCATAGAACCGCAATCATTTGGGACAAGAATAACCTCAGCTCCTTTTAACATCAGTATTCTTGCACTTTCTGGGAACTCTCTGTCATAACAAATCATAATACCTAATTGTATTCCTTCAAAATCACACACCTTAAATTCTTTCCCTGATTCAACATCTCTTTCATCTGCGAAATCACAGGTATGCACCTTAGAGTATTTCATCAATATATTGCCCGATTTATTGATAACAAAAGCTGAGTTCTGTGGCTGCTTACTACCTTTTGTAAACGCAGTAAGTACTACGCCTATTTTATATTTTTTAGCATTCTCACATATTTTGGCAATTCTTATATCATTATCTGCAATGCTTTTTTCATATGACATAGGCAAATCATATCCTGTAATAAAACATTCCGGCAATAAAAGAATATCTGCATGGTTTTCCGAAGCCTCTTCCATTGCCATAATGATAGTTTCAATATTCTTATCTATTTGTTCATTAATAGAACGTTTTTGTAGTATAGCAACCTTGAACATTCACTTTCCCTCCTATAGATAATTCAAAATGTCAGATAAGTTATTAACTTCAATATCGGCTTTTTCACTCTCGTCCATTACAGTCCACAAACTTCCAAATCCCTGTTTTATCCATATCGTTTTCATTCCTAACTGTTTTGCTGGTACAATATCATTATCAATGCGGTCACCAATCATTACAGCATTTTCCGGCTTACAGCCACTTCTTTCCAAAGCAATTTCAAATATACGTCTGTCCGGTTTTGAAACACCTTCTTCTGCTGATGCAATGACTAAATCAATATATTTTCGCACTCCGAGATTTTCTAATCTTTCAGAAGTTCCTAATGGTTGGTTTGCGATTATACCAATTTCATAATTTCTGCTTAACCTTTTCAGGCAATCTTCAGAATCTGTATACAGCTTTTCATATTGTGATTCCCATTTAGGTAGTTCTATCCCCAATCGTTTTGCTATCTCTAAATCACCTTTTTTATTTCTCCTGTATAATGATATCACATGTTCATAAATTTGTTGCGGAGTTATACCAGATAATTCAGCTATTTTTTTCATCCTATCTTCATAAACTTTACTTTCATCAACCAGCGTCGAACCAACATCAAAAAATAACCATTTTATTTCATCCTTCTTAGGCAAAAATCCTCTTTGTCTCGCTTCTTCCATCAGTCTTGGTTGAATTTCCGGATATGTCCAATTAAGCGGTAGTTCATTCATAATTGCTATTTTCTCTATCTCACTATGTAAATCTTTTTCAAACGTATGTATCTCCGCGAAAAATAACTTTCCAAAGGTTTCTTTCCCATTAAAGTTGTCTGGCGCCGTCACAGAATAAATACATATCGGATTTATCTCAAAATTAATGGCTCCTGTTTCCTCATACAATTCTCTCTTTGCTGTTTCAAGAATATCCTCACCTTGTTCTCTATGTCCTCCCGGCACTTCCCATGTACTTCTTTCTCTATGCTTACAGAATACCCATTTTCCATTATGTTTTGCAATAATAACTGCAAACTTTAGCATTGAATCATCAATGCTATCATAAAAATTCACTTTGGTCATATAATGCTCCTTATTAAATTTCTTCTATTTATCATTTATTGTTCCCACAAATAGAGCCAAACTAGAGCCATTTGATAAAACAAATGCCGGAAACCCGCATAAATACAGGCTTTCGGCATTTTTCTCAAATGTTACCGAGCAAATTAGATACTCATAATCAACATAGATGTCCTTATACTGTTTTGCAGCTTTTATCATTTCCTGTCGGGCACGTTCCTTAAAACTTTCCTCTGCCATTTCATCTCCTTTGTTAAAAAAGACGGATGACCGAAGCCATCCGCCTTTGATTTTTAGCAGTTTACTCTGTAATGGGAATGAGTTTTAGGTCTTCATCCCGGCCACTGGAAACGGGTTTTAAGTCTCCGTTCCGACTGTAGTATCTTCTCTTTGTAATTTAAATATACACTATCGTATGCTAAAAGTCAATCTACTGTGAATGTTGTTTTATATCACTGCTTTAATTATACATCTTTCTAGCATCTTCTAATGCAATTTCTTCAAACAACAATTTTCTTAATTTACTTTGAATACTCTCCAAATACTCCTCTTTTTCTTTCATAAATGTATCTCGCTCTGCCGACAATTTCCCTGCCATTTTTCCAACCGCATGTATGTCACACATATCTATTTTCTCCTGACGTATATCACCAATGTCTTTTTTGACAGTTTGATACAACTTAGCAAAAGCTACTTTTAAGGCATTATCAGGATCCAACTTTAGCACTTTATCTTCAGCCAACAATCTACTTATAGCAAAAAAATCTTTATCTATTGTTCTTTCCAACTCAGTCACTTGTGTCATACACACTATTTTATCATCAGAACTATACGCTATCGCTACTGCCTGCGGATCGCAATTTTGCATAAATCTATTCAACAACTTATCAAGTTCATTAACGCGCCGCTCTTCATGTTCTATCATTTTAGATATTATACTCAACTCGTTTACATGAATTATAATTCGTTCCATTCGCTCTTGCGTTATATCATTTTCCTCTTGCTGCTTTTTATTTTGCCACATTGCAAGCAAACCAAGGGAAATAGTTGATGCATATGTCAATAT
>OLNX01002275.1_pt1 | contig 14555 bp, 10 predicted proteins | sample 1672611 | NCBI WGS metagenome assembly OLNX01 (sample SAMEA3136705, study PRJEB25190) | human gut metagenome | reverse complement strand
CTTTCAAAATGTGAAACTCGTTTACAAAACGGGAGTCTCGGGTGACTATTGAGCAGAAAACATACCACACAAGATCTAAAATATCAGTTTGTGACACATTTACGACCATTTGTGCCAAACAGATATTTTAGATTTTTTTGTATGTATAATCATAATCACAAAGTAATTCATAAACCGAAACGGAAGGAGGGATAGAGAGAATGCGGCACGAAGACCTGATAAAACAGATGACAGCAAAGCAAAAGGTCGCGTTTTTAACCGGAAAAAATGAATGGGAATCCAGAGAATATCCGCAGTTTGGAATTCCCGGTCTCTTTTTCTCTGACGGGCCGAGCGGTGTGCGAAGGCAAGAAGGCGCGGGAGATCACCTGGGACTGAATCCTTCGGTTCCGGCAACCTGTTTCCCGTCTCCGTCCACACTGGCCAACAGCTGGGAGGAACAGCTGGAGGAAAAAGTCGGAGAGGCTTTGGGCAGAGAAGCCGTATTGCAAAACATTCACGTTTTACTTGCGCCGGGACTCAATATAAAGAGGAATCCGTTGTGCGGAAGAAATTTTGAATATTTTTCGGAAGATCCGTACTTATCCGGAAAAATGGCTGCAGCAGCCATAAGAGGAATTCAAAAAAACGGCGTCGGGGCATGCGCAAAACATTTTGCCGTGAACAGCCAGGAAGAACGGCGTATGGCGCTGAATGCGAAACTGGATGAAAAAACTTTGCGGGAATTGTATCTGACGGGATTTGAAATTGCCGTAGAAGAAGGTCACCCACAGGCGGTCATGTCAGCATACAATGAGATAAACGGTATTTATGCAAATGAAAATGAATTCCTGTTAACGCAGATTTTAAGAAAAGAATGGGGATTTGACGGATTTGTAGTGACAGACTGGGGCGGCGGAAACGATTTTACGGAAGGCGTAAAAAGCGGATCTACTCTTCAGATGCCGGGATGTGGACTGGACAGTGCCAGAGAATTGTTGCAGGCTCTTGAGGACGGAAAGATCACGGAAGAACAAATAGATGAGCGCGTGGATGAATTGTTGGATGCCGCATTGACAATACCAAAGAAGGTCGCGGAAAAAAGACAGCAGTTGGAAAATCCGGTGAAGGTTTATTCCGAGAATCATAAAATAGCGGAGGAAGCAGCGGAGAAAAGTGCTGTTTTGCTGAAAAATGAGGATGCAATCCTTCCTTTAAAGCAAGACCGGAAAATAGCGATCATCGGAGATTTTGCTTTTGAACCGAGGTATCAGGGAGCCGGATCCTCCTGTGTAAGAGCAATCAGGGTGGAAACGATCGTCGACCTTGCCGATAAAATGGGACTTCCTATCGTAGGAGCGGCGAGAGGCTATCAGAGAAACGGAAAAGAAGATAAAAAGCGGGAAAAAGAAGCGCTGGAGCTGGCCGAGCAGGCGGATATCGTATTGTATTTTCTGGGTCTTGCGGAATCCCTGGAGACGGAGGGCAAGGACAGAAAGGATATCAATATCGCACAGAACCAGATACAATTGCTTCACGAATTAGCCCGTAAAAATCCCAATATAGTGGCGGTGCTCAGTACAGGAAGCGTGGTAAATACCTGGTGGAAAGGAGACTGTAAGGCAATTTTGCTGGATGGACTTGCCGGAGAAGCGGGAGCCGGAGCTGTGTGGAAATTGCTGACCGGTGAATGCAATCCATCCGGAAAATTAACCGAGACCTGGCTGAGAAGCTATGAAGATACGCCGTCCTATCCGGATTATCCGGCAAAGGAACGTGATCTGGTATATAAAGAAGGAATTTTTGTCGGCTATCGCTATTTTGACAAAAACCATATACCGGTGTCGTACCCCTTCGGCTACGGACTGTCCTATACCACATTTGCGTACAGAGATCTCAGGACAGACGAAAACGGAATCCGATTATATGTAAAAAACACGGGACCAAGAGAAGGAAGTGAGATCGTTCAGATGTACATAAGTCTTCCGGAAAGCCGGATCGTGAGACCGGAGAAGGAATTAAAAGGATTTTACAAAGTACACTTGCTTCCGGGTGAGGAAAAAGAGGTTGCGATTCCTTTTGACGATAAGACCTTCCGCTTCTTCTGTGAGAGATGTGGGAAGTGGAAGACGGAGAAAGGCACCTATCAGATTCTGGTGGGAGCAAGCAGCCAGGACATTCGCCTGAAATCCTCCGTCTTCGTGGAAGGAACCCAGACAGAGACGGAAGAAAGCGAGGACTTGCGGCAGGATAAGCAAAATAGCCTCAAAAAAGAAGACAAAAAGGGAAATTCTGCAAAAAGAATTCTGCTAAACAGAAATGATCCGCTATCAAGCATGATTTATGCGAGAAATCCTGTGGCAAGGCTGATTGCCCATGGTATGAAAAGAAAGATCGACAGAGCGGAAAAGGAGGGACAGCCTGTTGACTTAAATACCCTGTTCCGCTATAATATGCCGTTTCGGGCGATTGCAAAGATGACGGAAGGCATGGTATCCATGAAAATGGTAGACAGTATGCTAAAGATGATAAACGGTCATTTTTGTTCCGGTTTATGTTCATTGGTAAAAGAGTTCTTCAGAAATCAAAAAGCAAATAAAGCGTATGAAAAAGAACTGAAGCAAAATATATAAGGAGGAACCTATGAAAAAGAAAGAAGCAAAGGGAGTGTGGAAAGCATTAAGTCTGGGCCTCAGCCTGCTGCTTGCAGTATCTGCGGCAGGTACGGATGCTGTTTTTACATGGCAGAACACAATTACCAGATATATGGGAACCACGACAGGAAGTGTAACAGGAGCTGACGGAGATAATAATTTCGTGTCAGACTATTCCAGCATTGAAGACCTGCTGGCAGCAAAAAGGGATCTGTGTATACAGATCGGAGAAGAGGGCTGTGTATTATTAAAGAATGAAAATGATGCACTTCCTATCAACAAGACGGATAAGATCAGTCTCTTTGGAAGAAACAGTACCGACTTTGTAGTGGGATTGTCTTCCGGCGGCGGAAAAATATCAGGAGATGATGATTTGAAGACCGTATTTGATTCCGTAGGCGTCTCTATCAATGAGACTCTTTGGAATTATTACACAAGCAGCGAGGAAGGCAAGAGAAGATCTTCAGAGCAGATCAAGATTGGTGAAATCGATCCGGCTTCCTATCCTTCCGATGTAAAGGCAAGTTATTCGGAATACAGTGATGCGGCATTTGTGGTAATCTCCAGAAACTTCGGAGAGGGACATGATGCACCTACCGATCCTGCGGCAATTCTTGACGGTGACGGCACACACTATGCACTGCAGCTTCAGGACAAAGAAAGAGCAGTGATCGAGGAAGCTAAGAAATGCTCGGATAAAGTCATCGTTATCATCAACAGTGATAACGTAATGGAAATCGGCGAATTGAAGGATGATCCTGAGATTGATGCGATTCTGCAGGTAGGCGGTACCGGTGTGTATGGTTTGTACGGCGTGGCAAATGTCATTACCGGTGAGACATCTCCTTCCGGACATCTGGTAGATACTTATGCATACAGCAATTTCTCTTCTCCTGCGTCACAGAATTACGGTGACTTCAGCTTCAGCAATTACGATCATACCTATGTGGTATATCAGGAAGGTATTTATGTAGGTTATAAATACTACGAGACAAGATATGAAGATGCAGTCATGGGACAGGGAAATGCAGTGTCTGCGGCAGGTGCTGTGAACAGTGAAGGCGACTGGAACTATCAGCAGGAAATCGTATATCCATTCGGATACGGACTGTCCTATACAGAGTTTACACAGAAAATCACAGATGTATCCTGGGATACGGAGAACAGAACTGTTACGGTAACTGTTGATGTAAAGAACATCGGAGATTACGACGGAAAAAGTGTCGTAGAACTTTATGCACAGACACCTTATACCGAATATGATAAGGAAAATAAGGTGGAAAAAGCATCTGTACAGCTGGTTGGCTACGGCAAGACACAGACACTTGCGGCTGGAACCGGTGAAGAGACCGTTACAATCACAGTCAATATGGATCATCTCGCAAGCTATGATTATACCGGAAGCGGAGAAGTGGATGCACAGACCTGTTCAACTTCTTCTTATACAGGAGCAGAAATCACCAATCAGCTGGAGAGCGTAGATCTGAATTACTATGGTGAAGATTTAGTGACCTACTTATCCAGAAGTGACTGGGGCGGAACCTGGAGCGGCCCGATCAGCTTAAGCGCAACCGATCAGATGCAGCAGCTGCTGTCAGACGGATCTTCTTATTCTGTGGAGACCACTGATAATGATCTGTCTAACGTAAAAGAAGGCGTCAACTACGCATCAACCGCAACAAATGTGAGTTTCTATGAGTTATACGGAAAAGATTATGATGATCCTATCTGGGAAGATGCATTGAATCAGCTGACACTGGATGAGATGACAAGAATTGTCGGTCTTGCCAACAGTGGAACAATCAGCTCTATCAATATGCCTGAGTATCTGCAGTTTGACGGACCTCTGGGAATCGTAGGAAGTTACAAAACAGATAAGGTCGAATATGCCATATCTGCAACCATGTATCCCACAGAGCCGATGTGGGCAAGCACCTACAATCATGAACTGGCACTTGAGATCGGCAAAATGTACGGAAATGACGGACTGTGGACCGGATATCAGTGTGTATGGGGTCCCGGATGTGATACGCACAGAACACCTTTTTGCGGAAGAAATGCAGAGTATTTCAGTGAAGACGGTGTGATCGCTTATTACTTCGCAAAAGAAATGAGTGAAGGCTCCATCGAATATGGTCTGAGCTGCGGACCTAAGCATTTTGTATTAAACGATCAGGAAGTAAATAGAGGCGAGGTAGCAACCTTTGCCAATGAACAGGCAATACGTGAGATCTATCTGAGAGCATTTGAAGGACCTATGGCAGCAGGAAAAGCACTGGATGCGATGTGCGGTAAGAACCACATGGGTTGTATGCCGGCTTCTGCACTGGAAAGCCTGCTTCGCAATATCGTACAGGATGAATGGGGATTCAAGGGAGCGATCATATCGGATTCCTCCGAAGAGAAAAACAGCAGCGGAGCGTTCGCAGTAGTTGCCGGACTGACAGAATTCGATACCATGACGAAGGCTTATATCAGCGGTTCTGGTTCCCTGACTCCTGAGAAGATCAGCAGCGATGCAACATTATTCACAGCCGTGAGAGAGGCTTGTCACAGAAATCTGTATCTGTTTGCCAATACTTCTCTTACAAACAACTTAAGCAGTGATACCGTTGTAGCCAACCAAATGACCTGGTATCAGATCACAATGATCATTATAACAATAGTAATTGCAGTATTGCTGGCAGGAGCAGTCGCAATGCAGTTGATTGGCAAGAAAACACGTCAGAAGGAGGTGAAATAATATGGAAAAGATTAAAATCGGTATCAAACAAAGTAAGAAAGGCCTGATCTGCTCCATCATTGCAATTGTTGGAATTGTCGTCGGATTAGTGATGTATATTGTCACAACAGGAAATACAAACGGAAAAGTGAGTATTGTATTGACGGTGATTGCCATTATAGCAGCACTGCTTGCAGCAACCTCCTGTTTCCTGTTTTATGCAGACGGATTTTTATCCATAATATCTGCCGCATTTTCCTTGTACTGCATGTTGATGTTCGTGTCATCTCAGGCGGACAGCATCGGATATGCGGCAGCAGGGATCTCCGATATCGGATATGGAATCCAGAGCACGCTGATCGTGGGCTGTATCTGTTATTTGGCAGCGGTAGTTACGGAAAGTATTGCGGTTTTTTCAAAACAATAATAATAAATTCAAAAAGGAGAACAAAACGATGAGAAAAACGAAGAGATTTTTAGCAACATTACTGGCAGGAATCATGGTAGTGGCAATGGCAGGCTGCGGAAGCAAGAGTGGCGGAAACAAAGAGGATGTTACTTATTCTATTCAGGGCAACTACATCTATGAAAACGAAGACGGAGGAAATACCGATGCAAACGGTGTAACCTGGTATCTCATGGTGGATTCCGAGACCAAATTCCACATTGTAGGCGTAAAACCTTATGCGGATGCAGCACCGTCTCTGCGTATTGATGAGGGACAGGTCGTAAGTGTAAACGGATATACACTGGATTGTAACTTCTCCCCGTATTCTTCCTTCACGCAGTATATGCAGCATTCACAGAATGACGAAGCTACCACTGAAACCGTAAAGTCTATTTCAAAGGAAGCAATCGACGAGTACATGGACAAGACCGGTGACGAGTTCTTCCAGATCGAGCTGAACAGAACCAGCAATGACAATATGGCAAGCGGTACTTTCAAAGTATTAAATGATGTAGATCTCGGCTGGGGCGCTTGGCAGTAAGTGTATCTTAGATGAAGAAAATCGATTTTAATGCGGACTGGGAATATGAGGTGCTGACGAATCGGGCAGAGCATCCGGGCAGGGAAAAAATCACCCTGCCCCACGATGCCATGCTTCATGAGAAGCGGACAGAGAACAGCCCGGGAGCACAAAATACCGGATATTTTGAAGGAAACGACTATTTATACTGCAAATCTTTTTGGGTGCCCGAAAACTGGAGGGAAAAACATATTCTGATCGAGTTTGAGGGCATTTATCGTAATGCGGATATCCGGTTGAACGGAGAACAGATTTACTGCCGCCCAAATGGATACATGCAGTTCCTACTATCGTTGGATGACCGGTTACAGTACGGAAAAGAAAACACCATAGAAGTCTATGTGAAAAATTCCGACCAGCCGAACAGCAGGTGGTACTCCGGAGCCGGCATATACAGACCGGCATGGTTATATGTGGGAGAAAAGAGTGCTGTCGAGCCGGAAAACATCCGGATCACAACTGTGAAAACGTCACCGGCATTTGTGAAATTCGAAATATACGCGCAGGCACCGTGTAGGATCACCCTGGAAATAGGACACGGGCTGCAGGATGACGAAGTATATTTTATCACGGAAAGCAAAGATTCGGATGAATGCGGAAACGTAGCTTTGTTAATCAAAGTAGAAAATGCAAGATTGTGGAGTGCGGAGAATCCGTACCTGTATCGATATCGCATTACCGCCGGGGCAGATGTCAGCACAGGAACCTTTGGAATCCGTGAACTTAGCTGGGATGCAGAGAAAGGTTTCTGCATAAACGGCGTAAGAACGATTCTTAAGGGAGCCTGCATTCATCATGATAACGGTCTTCTCGGAGCCTGCTGTTATCCGGATGCCGAGGAACGTAAAGTAAGACTTTTGAAAGAGACCGGATATAATGCGATCAGGTCTGCACATAATCCCTGTTCCAAAGCATTGCTGGATGCCTGTGACAGACTGGGAATGCTGGTGCTGGATGAATATACTGACATGTGGTATATCCATAAAACACGTTATGACTATGCGTTGTATATGGAAAACCAGTGGGAAAAAGATCTGCTGGACATGGTGAACAAAGACTATAACCACCCCTGTGTTGTGATGTATTCCACCGGAAACGAAGTGGCGGAAACGGCACAGGAAAAAGGGATAGAGCTGACGAAGGATATGACAGCCTATCTGCACCGCCTGGATCGTACGAGACCGGTAACCTGCGGTGTCAATATTTTCTTCAATTTGCTGAGTTCTATGGGATTTGGTGTGTACAGTGATAAAAAAGCAGAAGACACATCTCCCAAAAAGAAAGCGGTAGGCAGTGAATTCTATAACCGTCTGGCAGGAATGGTGGGAGATACCTTCATGAAAATGGGGGCATGTCTGCACGGCTGTGACGTAAAGACAAGAGATGCCTATGAAAATATGGATATTGCGGGATATAATTACGGGATTTTGCGATATCGGCATGATTTGAAAAAATATCCGAAAAGACTGATTTTGGGAACGGAAACATTTTGCAGGGACGCTGCGAAGTTTTATGAAATTGCGGAAAAACATCCAAGAATACTGGGAGATTTCGTATGGGCCGGAATGGATTACATCGGCGAGACCGGAGTCGGAGCCTGGGAATATGAGGATTATGCACCGAAGAATGCACCGAAAAGCCATTGGCTTACAGCAGGAAGCGGAAGAATCGATATCACCGGAAAGCCTTTGGGAGAAGCATTGTATACAAAGGTGGTGTATGAACAGGAAAAAGGACCGTTTTTGGCAGTGCGGCCGGTATACCAGACTGGAAAGCATTCTCCTTCCGCCTGGAAGATGACAGATGCCATGGAATCCTGGTCCTTCCGCGGATGCGAAGGGAAACGTGCGGAAGTGGAAGTATACACGAGAGAGTCCGCGGCGGCATTGTTTTTAAACGGCAGGAAGATAGCAGAAAAGAAGAGGAAAAAGAATTGCAGGATTCGATTCACCGTTCCTTATGAAAACGGATGCCTGAAAGCTATTGTCTATAATGAGACCGGAGAGGAAGCAGGCTGCTGTGAACTGATTACAGCCGGAGCAACTACCTGCCTGCTAATGATTCCGGAAAAGAGCACAGTAAGACCGGGGGAACTTCTCTATGTGAGACTGCGATACACAGATGAAAAGGGGATTTTAAAACCGATGGAACATCATCGTATGCAGATCTCGGTGACAGGAGGAAAGCTCCTCGGATTTGGCAATGCCTGCCCTTGTAATCCCGAAGGATATCTTAACAGTTATGCGGATTCCTATTACGGAGAGGCACTTGCAATCATACAGGCGCAGCAGGCCGACACGATCGTCGCCAGAGCGAATGACGGAAGTCTGGAACAGGAAATTCAGGTACCGGTCATATCGGGATAAAAGAACAGAAGGATGAGGTGTATACGAGCAAGACAGAGGTGATGACTTAATGAAAGAAAAATGGCGTAATTTCGCCGAAGATCATAAAAATATCATGGAATTCCTGAAGTTTTTTATCATCAGTAACGGAGTAACGGTGTTGCAGATGATATTGATGCCTGTTTTTAAAGGAATATTTGTACATACCGGTTTGATGGATATTAATTTTCAGCTGTGGCCGGTGGGTCGGGAAGCAGACGGATCCACATATTATATTTTTAATTACGCAGCGGGCGCACTGGATGCCGGCGGAGGCGGAGGACTTGCCTATTTTCTGGCAGTGCAGATCACTATGGCGATTGCACAGGTGATCAACTTTTTCTTACAAAGGAATGTTACCTTTAAATCCAAAGGCAATGTGTATAAAGCGGCAATGTGGTACGTAATCGCCTATATAATTATTACGCTAAGTGCTGCAGCATTACAGGGCTGGTATAAGGAACCTATTTACACACTGTTCATTCATACCTGGAACATGGGTAAAAAGGGAGAGACGATTGCAGATCTGATCACAATGATCATTAACTGCATTATTTCTTTCTGGGTGTATTATCCGATTTTGAAAATAATATTTCGTGAGGACAAAGGCGGAGAAAAGACTGCCTGATGCAAAGGTTCCCTCTTGCAAAGAAAAGGTTTATAGCATAAAATGAGAATACCTTCTTATCGGAATTTTACCGGGGAGGAATGCAAGAGACAAAGGAGGACTTTGTTATGAACCTTGTAATTACTATCAGCAGAAGATTTGGAACAGGAGCCAGTCTGATCGCGCAGGAGCTGTCTGAGAAGCTGGGTGTGCCGGTATATGATAAGGCATACATAGAGCATGAGCTGGATGGTGACAGTTATGCTACGGAAGCGGAGGTCATTAAGGAATTGGCGGAACATCCCTGTATTATTCTGGGACGCTGTGCATCCGAGATCCTGAAGGATCAGCCGAATGTATTTAACGTGTATGTGTGCGCGGATAAGGAAGATCGTATTGAACGTATCATGAAGAAGGAAAGCCTTCCCCATGATGAGGCCAAAAAAATGCTTGAGAAAAATGATGCGGAGCGCGCCGACTATTATTATGAAAATACCGGTAAAGTGTGGGGTGATGTGAACAATTATCATATGATCCTGGATACCACCAAGCTGGGAATCGAAAATTGTGCGGATATCCTGATCCGGTATTTTGAAAGAGTGGAAATTATTTGATAGTCCGGAATGCGAATGGATGTTACGATTTCGAGAGCATGCAGTACGGAGAATTCGTTTAGACTATGATTGCGAAACAGATGCCCGATTTGGACATCTGTTTTTTTGCGAGTAACAACAAAATCAATCAATAATATAACATCACAAAATAAAAAATATAATTTTACACATAACAAATAATGATATATGCAATTAAAATTTTTATCAAATAAAAAATATAATAAATACAAAATAAAACAATATTTTTCGGTGATTTATAGGCGTCTGACAAAAATGCTATATTAAAATACATCAATCAATAAGATAAGATTATAACTTGTTTCCGGAAATTATGAGTGTTAAGATAGTGCAATCAGATAAGTGAAAATAATAAAAACATAATGTTTCGAAATAAAAGTAATCATACGGCAGGAGGATTCCCATGAACAGCGCAGACATTGCAGCAAAATATCAGAAAACTTATTTTATGCCCCCCGAGGTGACCTATGACTGGGTGAAAAAGGACAGCATTACCAAGGCACCCATCTGGTGCAGCGTTGACTTAAGAGACGGCAACCAGGCATTGATTGATCCCATGAGCCTGGAGGATAAGCTGGAATTCTTCAAATTATTGGTAAAGATCGGATTCAAGGAAATCGAGGTAGGTTTCCCCGCTTCCTCCGACACTGAGTACAACTTTATCCGTGCACTGATCGAGCGCAACATGATCCCGGAGGATGTGACCATTCAGGTACTGACGCAGGCGAGAGAGCATATCATCCGCAAGACCTTCGAAGCAGTCAAGGGTGCACCCCATGCAGTAATTCACCTGTACAATTCTACTTCCGTAGAGCAGAGAGAACAGGTATTTAAGAAGGACAAGGAAGCTATTAAGAAGCTGGCGGTAGACGGTGCCCGGATGTTAAAGAATCTGGCAGATGAGACGGAAGGTAACTTCACCTTTGAGTACAGCCCGGAGAGCTTTTCCCAAACCGAGGTGGATTATGCGTTGGAAGTCTGCAATGCGGTACTGGAGGTATGGAAACCCACCGCTGACCGCAAGGCTATCATCAATCTGCCTACCACCGTGCAGGTAGCAATGCCTCACGTATTTGCGTGTCAGGTAGAATATATGCACAAGCATTTGAAATATCGTGAAAATGTAGTACTTAGCGTACATCCTCACAATGACAGAGGCTGCGGCATCAGCGATGCGGAGTTCGGCGTACTGGCCGGAGCAGACCGTGTGGAAGGTACTTTGTTCGGCAATGGCGAGCGTACCGGTAATGTGGATCTGGTAACCGTTGCACTGAATATGATGTGTCACGGTGTATATAGCGGACTGGATTTCTCTCATATTATGGAGATCCGTGAAGCTTATGAGAATTTCACCGGTATGAAGGTGCATGAGAGAGTTCCTTATGCGGGAGATCTGGTATTTACCGCATTTTCAGGTTCCCATCAGGATGCCATCAGTAAAGGTATGGCATGGCAGAAGGAAGGCAGGACCGGCAAGCGTTGGGATATTCCTTACCTGCCTATCGATCCTGCAGATGTGGGAAGAGAGTACGAATCCGATGTTATCCGTATCAACAGCGTATCCGGTAAGGGCGGCGTAGCATTCGTATTGAAGCAGCAGTTTGGATTTTCACTGCCTGCAGCTATGAAGGAAGAAGTCGGCTACCTGGTAAAGGGTATCTCCGACAGGCGTCATCAGGAATTACTTCCCAAGGAGATCTACGCGATCTTCGAGGAAAATTATATTTATCCCCGCAGCATCTTCAATGTTCCGGAGTTCCACTTCAAGCAGGAGAACGGCATTCAGGCAGAGGTGACCATCGAGCAGGGCGGCGCTTCCAGAACCATTACCACCATGGGTAATGGACGTCTCGACGCAGTCAGCAATGCTATTAAGACATACTTCGGTATTACCTATGAACTGTCTGTTTACGAAGAACATGCGATTTCCAGAGGTTCCAACTCTAAGGCAGCTACCTATGTAGGCATCGTCCATGACGGTAAGTTCTACTGGGGTGTCGGCGTGGATGAGGATATCATAAAGAGTTCCATCGCAGCATTGGTATCCGCTGTGAACAAGCTGGCAGCAGAGCAGCATATCACTTCCGGCAGAGAGGAGCGGATCGTGGAGATCATCAGTTTCATCCAGAAGAACTATGTGGATGTAACACTGGATATGCTGGTAGATACCTTCCATCTCTCCAAACCATATTTGTCCAAATACATTAAGGAAAAAGCGGGCATGACCTTCCAGGAGGTTGTAAGGGAAGAACGCATGAAGAAGGCAAGAATGCTCTTGAAGGAGACCAACCAGACGGTGGAGACCATTGCGGCTAATGTCGGTTACGAGAATGTGGAGCACTTTAACCGCCTGTTCAAAAAGGCTTATGATATGACTCCGGTACAGTATCGGAAACAGAGTGCGGAATAAAAAGAAACGCCGTTGTTTGTCATTATCTGACAGGCAACGGCGAAATTTTACTGTTTTTCTGTTTCGGAAGTGTTGTTTTCATCCTGCGATTGCAATTTCTTTTCCAGTGCGGACTGCTTGGCAAGGATGACACCGACCTTATCGTAAAGGTCTTCTATCATGATTTCGGTTTTCAGATTGACTTTGTAATCATTCTCAGCACGACGGCGATCCTTTTCTTCCTGCCGGTTCTGACTCATCATAATAAGAGGCGCCTGAATGGCTGCCACACATGACAGGACAAGATTAAGTAAAATAAATGGATAGGGATCAAAAGCTTTTGCTGCAAGCAGAGTGTTGATCACCATCCAGAGTACCAATACACCTGTAAAGGCGAAAATAAATGCCCAGCTTCCGGCAAACTTTGCAATAGCATCCGCAGCTTTCTGACCAAGAGTATATTTTTCCTTTTCCCCTGCGGGATTTATGGAGACTTTACTGTCTGCCAGTAAATTCAGAACTTCTTCATCCGTCATATCATGTCGGATGTCCTTGAGGATTTCTTTTAATAGTTTTCTGTTTTCCTTCATATATGTATCCTTTCTGCTTTGTTAATATTGTATTGTGTTCCCGGGGTTATTTCAATAGGCAAAAAGAACCTGAAGATCGGGATTTACGTAAATATTCAAGGATTCCATCAGGTTGATATTTTTTATCTGTTGGTATATACTATGGATATACGCTTCGAAAGGAGGATATGTGGATGCAGGCACAGGTAAAAGAGTGGGGAAATAGCCAGGGAATCAGATTATCAAAAGATGTACTTAAAAGTGCTGGAATTGGATTGAATGAGATTCTGGATGTTTCGGTAGCAAATGGTGTAATTACATTGACGAAACCATTTCATCACAAAACGTTGGAGGAGAGAGCAGCGGAGTATGATGGAAAACTAATGTTGGATGGAGAATATGACTGGGGTGATCCTCTGTTATAAGCAATTTAAATTCAGGACTGCTTCCTATATGGACAAGCGTTGATGAAGGGAAAGAGGGAGAGATACATTCGATGTGAGACACTTTCAATGTTGGATCTATTGATTCTCGAATATAAAAGAAAGAGGAAGAATATCCATGTTTGAGGTGGTTAATGTCTCAAATGTCATTCAGGGAATTTTTGATTATGTGTAGTATTTATATGACGAATGATGTTTTGAATAGTTAAAATCAAATCTGGTGCGCTAAATCAGTGCCTCAATCTGCAGATTGGACTGTGTGCTCAGGTCTACAAAACCGCCGGCAGTCCGGATCGTCGGCGAAGAAAGCTTATCCTTATGAATAAAAACAACAGTTCCGACAGTCCCGTTGGTGAGACGGACGTTATTGAGCAGATAGGTATTTACCACATTTTCCAGGAAAGTCATGAATCTGGGATCGTATTTCTGCAGACCTTCGTCCTCGAAAATCGAGATGGCAGAGAACGGGCATAAGGGACCACGGTAAACTCTGGCAGAAGTGGTTGCATCGTAAACATCGGCAATGGCAACCATCTTGGCATAGGTTCCAATCTGATTCGCCATGAGTCCTAAAGGATAGCCACTTCCGTCGCAGCGCTCATGATGCATCAGAACAGCATTTAAGACATCTTCATCCAGTTTGGAATCCAAAAGGAGACGATATCCTTCCTGCGGATGCCGCTTGATGATGTTAAATTCCTGTTTGGTGAGCTTGTCCGGTTTTTTCAGAATGCTCTCCGGAATCATGATTTTACCTATATCATGGAGAAGACCGCTTGTTGTAGCCTTCGCAATTTCTTCTTCACTCATGCGCAGCCAGCGTGCAAAAATATTGCAGATCAGTGCTACATTCATGCTGTGCACATAGGTTTCGTCATCATATTCCCTCATACAGTGCAGCATGTCGAAAACATTCGGGGTGGTCGCAGCAAGGTCGAGAATATTCAGGGTATGGTTCATCAGTTTATTGACATCCAAAGGAGATCCCTTTTCTATGACGTCATTCATTGCGCCACGGAAGGAATCCACGTCATTTTCAAATTCTTTGTGGAATCTGGTAAATTCGGGACTGCGCTTGAGCCTGTCTGTATAGGAGGTGGTGTAATCATCCGTCTGTGTAGACTGTACTACAAGCTGATCTTCTACGT
>OLNX01002267.1_pt1 | contig 14587 bp, 15 predicted proteins | sample 1672611 | NCBI WGS metagenome assembly OLNX01 (sample SAMEA3136705, study PRJEB25190) | human gut metagenome | reverse complement strand
ACGGCATCAACGATGCCCCGGCCCTGACCCGCGCCGACACCGGCATCGCCATCGGCGCGGGAGCCGACGTGGCCATCGACGCGGCGGACGTGGTGCTGATGAACAGCAGCCTGCCGGACGTGCCCGCCGCCATCCGGCTCAGCCGGGCCACCCTGCGGAACATCCACGAAAACCTGTTCTGGGCGTTTTTCTACAACGCCATCGGCATACCCCTGGCCGCCGGGGTGTTCATCCCCCTGGGGCTGACGCTGAATCCTATGTTCGGCGCGGCGGCCATGAGCCTTTCCAGTTTCTGCGTGGTGTCCAACGCCCTGCGGCTGAATCTGTTCAAGCTCCGGGATAACCGGCACGATCATAAGAGAACCAATCATCTGAACAACGAGATCAAGGAGGAACAAGCTATGGAAAAGACACTGGAGATCAAGGGCATGATGTGCCCCCACTGCGAGGCCACCGTTCGCACCGCCCTGGAGGCTCTGCCCCAGGTTCAGGAGGCTCAGGTGAGCCACCAGACCGGCACCGCTGTGGTGACCCTCACCGGCCCGGTGGAGGACGACATCCTGCGCCGCACCGTGGAGGACAAGGGCTACACTGTCACCGCCATCCGGTAAACGGACAAAATAAATGCACGGCCGCGGCCGTGCATTTATTTTTTTCTTTTGCCAGTCCGCACTGGATCAGACGGATCACCGCTTGTCGCGGTCGTAGGACACCACCACACGGCGGTTGGGCTCCGAGCCAATAGAGTAGGTATTGACACCGGGGACATCCTGCAGGGCGGCGTGGATCACATGGCGCTCATAGGCATTCATGGGCTCCAGAGTGACGCTGCGGCGATACCTGGTGACCTTGGCAGCCACCTTGCGGGCCAGAGACTCCAGGCTCTGTTCCCGCTTGGCCCGGTAATTCTCGGCATCCACATGGACGCGGATGCGCTTTTCCCGGCCGGAATTGACGGCGTAGTTGGTCAGCTGCTGGATAGCGTCCAGGGTCTCGCCCCGGCGGCCAATCAGCTGACCCAGCTTCTGTCCCTCCAGCACCACACTGTAGCGGCCCTTTTCCGTCTCCGTGACCTGCACCTGGGCAGGGCTGTCCATATGCTCCAGCAGGCCCGTCAGGAACTCGGTAATGCGCCGGGCGTTGTCGTCCGGGACAGACTGCTCCGGGGCGGCAGCGGGGGCCTGGGCAGCCTTGGGAGGCTCAGGAGCCTTGACGGGAGCCTTGGGAGGCTCCGGCTTCCTGGTCTTGGGCTGCTCCGGCTTGGGCTGGGGTCTGGGCTGGGGTCTGGGCTCCGGCTTCTTTTCCGGCTGGACCGGCGCGGCGGGAGCCTCCGGCTCCTCCTGGCCATAGGTGATGCGGACCCGGGCAGGGCTGCTGCCAATGCCCAGAAAGCCGCTTTTGGCCCGCTCCAGAATCTCAACGGACACGTCGTCGCGGTCCATATGCAGCTGTTCCAGCGCTTTGCGGATGGCCTCGTCCTCGGTCTTGCCCGTTACGTCGATATAACTCATAGACAAAACTCCTTAGTCATCATTGTAATGGCTTTCGTTGTAGGCCCGGCCCCGTGCATAGGGACGCTGGCCCACGCGGCCACTTTCGTTGGTGCCGGGATTCTTTTTCTTCTCGCCAGAGGACTGCTTTTTCTTGCCCTGCTGGTTATTCTGCTTCTTGCCGCTGTTGTAGGAAGCCTGCTGCTGTGCCATCAGCTCCTTCTGCTTCTGGTACTTGGCATAGCGCTTTTCACGGGCGGCCTTTTCCTTCTCGGTCTCCTCGCGGTCCAGCTTCTTGTTGAAATACTTATTCAGGGTCAGCTCCTGGATCAGGGAGAAGGCGGAGTTGGCAATCCAGTATACGCACAGAGCGGAGGGCAGAATATAGCCCATCCACAGGCTCATCAGGGGCATCAAGTACATCATGGTCTTGGCGGACCCGTTGGGGGTAGAACCATTGGTGCGCATGGTGATGAGGCTCATGGCGAACTGGATGCCGGCGGAAATGATGGGCAGCAGCAGCGCGCCCCAGACGGGCCAGCCGCCGCCGGGGAACTGGCTGAACAGAGAGGACGGCTGAGCCGCCAGGTCAATGTGCAGGAAGTTGTAGTTCAGGTCGATGAGGCCGTCGAACTTCCCGGCGAAATCCGCCCAGTGCTCGTGGATGAACTTGGCCAGATAAATCTGCTCATACGCCTGACTGCCCTCGGCCGCAGTGAAGCCCAGGGTGCCGGCCAGGGTGGTGATCTCCGCGATCACCGACTCGGACAGGCTCATAAAATACCGCAGAGGCACACGGATGATATAGTACAGGGCGATCAGGATGGGAAAGGGGATCATGGACCACAGGCAGCCGGACATGGGGTTGATGCCCTCTTTCATGTACAGCTCCTGCATGGCCTCCTGCTGACGCTGCTGGTTGTTGGCGTAGCGGGTCTGGATATCCTTGATCTTGCCCTGCATGCGGTTCATGCGCAGCATGCTCTTCTTGCTCTTGAGCTGGAAGGGCAGCAGCACCAGCTTCACCACCAGGGTGAACAGGATCAGAGCCACGCCATAGGACCCGGTCCAGCTGTAGAACAGCCGGGTCAGGAAGGCAAAGGGCACACAGATATAGTATCCGAGCTTTGCAAACATGGGATAGTTTCCTCCGTATTTTGTTGGGTGGGAAAAACGGGGTTTTCAGGGAACGGGATCATACCCGCCTTTGTGGAAGGGATTGCATCGCAGAAGGCGCCGTAGCGCCAGAAAGCCGCCCCGCAGAGGGCCGTATTTCTCCACCGCCTGCAGTGCGTATTCCGAGCAGGTGGGGATATAGCGGCAGCGGGGCGGAAACAGGGGAGACATAGCCGTCTGGTAAAAGCGGATCATCCGCAGGATGGCCCGCTTCATGACGGGTCCTCCCGCAGCAGGTCCAGCTGCTCCAGCAAGCGCAGATAGGTGCGGTCCAGCTTCTGATAATCCGTTTCCACGGCCCGGACCCGGGCCACCACGATCAGGTCGTAGCCCGGGAGCATTTTCGCCTTGTTCAGCCGGTAGATCTCCCGAATGCGGCGCCGGACGCGGTTGCGCACCACGGCGCAGCCCAGCTTCGTACTGACGGAAACGCCCAGGCGGCTATGGCCCCGGCGGTTCCTCTGGCAGTAAATCACCAGCTGCGGCGAAACCGCCGATTTTCCCTTGCGGTAAATGCGGCGGAATTCGTAATTCTCTTTTACCGTGACGGCTGGATCCATGAAAACACAAGCACCTTCTCCGCCAACGCGGCGGCTGAAATGAGCATAGGCCAAAGGGGACGGCAGTTTTCCCATCCACCGTCCCTGGTCTATCCTTTATGCGCGATGCACTTTCCGCGACCTCAATGGGTCAGGCGAGCGCGGCCCTTGGCGCGGCGGCGGGCCAGAACCTTACGGCCGTTGCTGGTGGCCATTCTCTTGCGGAAGCCGTGCTCCTTGGAGCGCTGGCGCTTCTTGGGCTGATAGGTACGGAACATTGCATGACACCTCCATTTTGTAAGATCCGGCGGCAGAGCAAGGCTGCCACACATACTCGACGGCGGGCAGGGGACTTGTCCCCGGCGGCCGCAGTTGACAGGTTGGATGCCGCAAAACGGCATGGTAAACATTATACAGATTTTCCGGCCCCCTGTCAACAGAAATCTGCATTTTCCACGAAAGAGCCGCATTCTGCCGCCGGACGCCGGTTTTGGGCAAGAAATTCTGTTATATCTCCCACAAAATAGCGCATATTTGCCGGTTTCTGTATAGCAGCCCGGAAAAATTTTTATACTTAGTATTAGTATATGTGTGGACTTTTCCGGGGCCGTTTGGTATAATAAGAGGTGTATTTTTGCCTGAAACAAAGAGAGAAAATCGCATGACCAGCGGGAAAGGGGCGCTTTCATTGAATTCAATCGCAGACGTGTGGAAAAACGTACTGGACCGGCTGAGGTCCCAGCTGTCCGAGACCACCATCAATACCTGGTTCGACGAGGTGGATGTGGTGACCATGGAGGACTCCGCCTTTGTGCTGCATTGCAGCAACGCCTTCAAGAAGAGCACCATTGAGGCGCGCTTTATGAGCCACATCAAGGCCGCACTGAAGGATATTTTTTCCTCGGATCTGGAGGTAAAGATCCTGGACGATCAGCAGCTGTCCGCCTATCACGGGGTGGCTCCGGACCGGCCCGGCTCCCTTCTGGAGTCCGACGCCTTCACCTTCGGCACCTATGTGGTGGGGCCCCAGAACAAGATGGCCTATGCCGCCGCCCGCGCCGTGGCGGAAAAGCCGGCGGAGCACTATAACCCCCTGTTTATCTATGGCGACTCCGGCCTGGGCAAGACCCATCTGTTGTATGCCATTGCCCACCAGGTCCGCTCCCGCCAGCCGGATGCCCGCATCGTATACATCAAGGGCGACGATTTCACCAACGAGCTGATCGCCTCCATCCGAGAGGGAAAAAATGCGGAGTTCCGGGAGAAATACCGTCAGACCACCCTGCTGCTGGTGGACGATATCCAATTCATCGCCGGAAAAAAACAGACCCAGGAGGAGTTTTTCCATACCTTCAACACCCTGTATGAATCCGGGCGGCAGATCGTTCTGACGTCGGACCGTCCACCCCGGGAGATGACCCAGCTGGAGGACCGGCTTCAGACCCGGTTTGAATGGGGTCTGATGGTGGATGTGGCCCCCCCGGACTTCGAGACGAGACTGGCCATCATCAAAAACAAGGCTGCCCTGCTGGGGGTGCAGCTGCCCGACGATATCAGCAGCTTTATCGCGGAAAATCTCACCGCCAACGTTCGACAGATCGAGGGCGCCCTGAATAAGCTGCTGGCCTATCGGGATCTGCTGGGCAACCAGGTGGACGGCGAGGCCGTCAGCCGTGCCGTGAAGGATATGCTGAAAAAGTACAATGAGTTTGTGCCGTCGCCAGGCCTGATCGTCGAGTACATCTGCCGTTATTATGACGTGGATGAGGAGCAGGTCCGGGGACAGGGCCGCAAGCGGGACCTGATGGAAGCCCGGCAAACGGCCATGTATCTGATCCGCCGGATGACAAACCTCTCCCTCAACGACATCGGCAAGGAGTTCGGCGACCGGGATCACACCACGGTGCTTCACTCGCTGGATCAGGTGGAGAAAAAGATGCGCTCCGATCCGGCCTACGCCGAAAAGGTCAAGGAGATCACCACCAACATCAACAATAAGAAATGATCTCTTTTCCACATATCCCTGTGGATTCCACCTGGACAACCTGTGGAGTATCTGCTTCTCTCTTTTCCTGTGGAAAACCCCCGGATATTGTCCCCAAAGGGGTGTGGACAGAAATTTCTGTGATCCCAGTGCTTTTGGGAGATTTCCACATAAATTTTCCCTACGACGTCTGTTACTAAAATAAAGATATCTTTTGTTCTCTTTTGGAGAACGGAGTCTCTTTTTAGTCTGAAAGAAAGGAACGCTTCGATATGCTTCGATTTTCCTGTGAGAAGGCGCTGCTGCAAGGCGCCGTCAACACTGCCTCCCGGGCGGTGGCCGCCAAAAGCTCCATTCCGGCCCTGGAGGGAATCCTGCTGGAGGGCGGGGACACCCTGACCCTGTCCGGCTACAACATGCAGACCGGCATCCGCACCGGCGTGGACGCTCAGATCCAGTCTCCCGGCCGTATCGTCCTCAGCGCCCGTCTGTTCGGCGAGATGATCCGCAAGATGCCCGACGACGTTATTGTGTTCGACGCTGACGACAAGCTGACGGTTCATCTTACCTGCGGTGACGCCAGCTTCGAGATCATCGGCCTGTCTGCCGACGATTACCCGGAGCTTCCTGAGGTGGATGACCAGTTTTCCGTGGATATTCGTCAGGGGACGCTGAAGGCTATGATCAACCAGACCAGCTTCGCCGTGTCCACCAATGAAAGCCGCCCGGTACATACCGGCTCTCTGTTCGAGGTGGGGGATAAGGACCTGACGGTGGTGTCCGTGGACGGGTTTCGTCTGGCCCTGCGCCGGGAGCCTTTGGACCGGTCCGTGGGCGGCGCGTTCAAATTCGTGGCACCCGGCTCCGCTCTGAACGAAGTGGAGAAAATCTGCGAAGATTCCGACGAAAAGATCACCATTATTCAGGGCAAGCGGCACCTGCTGTTTGAGGCCGGGGCCACCCAGCTGATCTGCCGTCGCCTGGAGGGAGATTTCCTGGATTACAAGAACGCCATCCCCCGGAACAATCCCATCCGGCTGACGGTGGACACCAAAACCATGCTGGGCAGTCTGGACCGGGTGTCCGTGGTCATCAGCGAAAAGCTCAAGAGCCCGGTGCGCTGCGTTTTTGAAAACGGCCGGGTGATGCTGTCTGCCCGCACTGGCGCCGGCGAGGCCAAGGACATCTGCCCCCTGGACGGCGACGGAAACGGGCTGGAGATCGGATTCAACAACCGGTATCTGATGGACGCCCTGCGCTACGCTCCGGCGGACGCTGTGACCATGGAGCTGAATACCAGCATTTCTCCGGCGGTGCTGGTGCCGGTGGATGGGGAGGAGAGCTTCCTTTATATGGTGCTGCCGGTGCGGCTGAAGGCGTGAGAAAACGAGGTCAATATGGAAATCATTACCATTACTACAGAATATATCAAGCTCCAGGATCTGCTGAAGCTGGCGGCGGCTGCCGCCACCGGCGGCGAGGCCAAGCTGCTGGTTCAGGAGGGAGAGGTCCTGGTCAACGGGGAGATATGCACCATGCGGGGCAAGAAGCTTCGTCCCGGCGATGTGGTGGACGCCCTGGGACAGCGCTACGGCGTGCAGTATGCGGATTGAAGGACTGCTGCTGGAGGGCTTCCGGAATTACGACAGCCAGCAGCTGACCTTTGATGAAAGCTGCAACGTGATCTATGGAGACAATGCCCAGGGAAAAACCAACCTGCTGGAGGCCATTGTGTATCTGTCCTGCGGCCGCAGTCCCCGGACCCATGCGGATCGGGAGCTTATTGGCTTCGGAACGGACAGGGCCAGGCTGGTGGGACAGATCCGGTCCCGGGAGCGGGAATTTGAAACGGAGATTCAGCTGACCCGGGGCCGGCGGCGGAAGATGACCGTCAACGGTGTGGCCGCCAAAAACGGCGGCGACCTGTCCCAGGTGCTGCACACGGTGTTTTTTTCGCCGGAGGACCTGTTTCTCATCCGGGAGGGAGCGGCGGCCCGGCGGCGGTTCATGGATATGTCCCTGTGCCAGCTGCGGCCCCGATATGCCGAGGCCCTGGCGGAATACGGGCGGCTGTATGAACACAAGACCCGCATCCTCCGGGACAGTGACGAGTATCCTCAGCTGCTGGACACCCTGCCCGACTTTGACCGGCGGCTGTGCCAGGTGGGAGCGGTGCTCATCAGCTATCGGGCGCGGTATGTGCAGGCCCTGGCCGTCCACGCCCAGAGAGCCCACTGGGAGTGCTCCGGGGAACGGGAGGAGCTGGCTCTGTCGTATCAGACCGTGAAAACCGTGGAGGACCCATTGGGTCCGGCGGCGGACATTGCGGCGGCGCTGGCAGAGCACCAGGCACAGCATCATCAGGCGGAGCTGGCCTCCCGGCTGTGTCTGTCGGGACCCCATAAGGACGATATCGCCGTGACGGTAAACGGGCTGGAGGCCCGGCATTTCTGCTCCCAGGGCCAGGTGCGCACCGCGGCCCTGAGTCTGAAGCTGGCGGACCGGGAGATTCACAAAACCGCCATCGGAGAGTATCCGGTGATGCTGCTGGACGACGTGCTGTCGGAGCTGGACCCCCGGCGGCAGGAGTATGTGCTCAACCGCATTGCAGGCGGACAGGTGTTCATCACCTGCTGCGAAAACGACCGGCTGGATGCGCTGCTGTCCGGCCGGGTGTATCACGTTCGGGAAGGAAAGGTGCTGTGATGGGCTTTCTGCATATCGGCCAGAACGTCATGGTCAACGACCGGCGCATCATCGGCATATTCGACCTGGATATCACGTCCCAGTCCGCTCAGACCCGGCGGTTTCTGGACCAGGCGGAGCAGGAGGGCGTGGTGCTGCCGGTGTGCGACGACATTCCCAAGTCGTTTCTGGTGTGCGACCATCCGTATCACCGGCAGATCGTATATATTTCCCAGCTGAATACCCAGACGCTGGTGAAAAGAGCGGAAAAGAAGTAAAGAATTCCCTGTCATTGCCGGGAGATCGGCAGACACCGGGTTCCCGGGAATGACAGGAAAGACCCAAGGAAAGGAAAGATGACCCAATGAGCGAACTGGAAAAAGTCACCGCCGTGGACACCACCTATGACGCCTCGGAAATTCAGGTTCTGGAGGGGCTGGAGGCGGTGCGCAAGCGGCCCGGCATGTATATCGGCTCCACATCGGCCTCGGGCCTGCACCATCTGGTGTATGAGATCGTGGACAACGCCATTGACGAGGCACTGGCCGGATACTGCACCGAGATCACTGTTACCATCAACCCCGGCGACACCATCACCGTTACCGATAACGGCCGCGGCATCCCCGTGGACATCCAGAAGCAGACCGGCCGGCCGGCGCTGGAGGTGGTATACACCGTGCTCCACGCCGGCGGTAAGTTCGGCGGCGGAGGCTATAAGGTATCCGGCGGCCTCCACGGCGTGGGCGCGTCCGTGGTCAATGCCCTGTCCGAATGGCTGGAGGTGCAGGTTCAGAAGGACGGCAGAATTTACGAGATGAAGTTCTCCCGGGGAGCGATCACCCAGGAGATGAAGATTTTGGGCGACACCGATCAGACCGGTACCGCCGTTACCTTCAAGCCGGACCCGGAGATGTTCGACACCCTGGTGTATGACTATGAAACGCTGCACACCCGGATGCGGGAGCAGGCGTTCCTGAATGCGGGGCTGCGTATCACCATTACCGACGCCCGGCCCGGCCAGGAGCAAAGTGACTCCATGTGCTACGAGGGAGGCATCCGGGAATTTGTTACCTGGCTCAACCGCAACAAGACGGCGCTGCATGAGGAGGTCGTCTATCTGGCCGGGGCCAAGGGGGACAGCACCGCCGAGGTGGCGCTGCAATACAACGACAGCTATAACGAGACGCTGGTGTCCTTCGCCAACGACATCCACACCCCCGAGGGCGGCATGCATGAGACGGGCTTCAAAACGGCCCTGACCCGGGTGCTCAATGCCTACGGCATGAAATACGGCATGATCAAGGAGGGAGACAAGGTCTCCGGCGAGGACGTCCGGGAGGGCATCACCGCCGTGATCTCCGTGAAGCTGACGGAGGCCCAGTTCGAGGGACAGACCAAGGCCAAGCTGGGCAACGCCTCCATCCGCACCCTGGTGGACAACGTTGTGTCCGATCAGCTGTCCGTGTATCTGGAGGAGCACCCGGTGGTGGCCCGGACCATCCTGGACAAGGCCCTGACCGCCAACCGGGCCAGGGAGGCTGCCCGAAAGGCCCGGGAATCCATCCGCCGCAAGACCGCCCTGGGCGGAGCGGCCATGCCCGACAAGCTGCGGGACTGCAACGAGAATAACCCCGAGCTGACGGAAATCTATATCGTGGAGGGCGACTCCGCAGGCGGCTCTGCTACTCAGGGACGGGACTCCCGCTTCCAGGCCATCCTGCCTCTGTGGGGCAAGATGCTGAACGTGGAAAAGGCCCGGGCGGACAAGGTGTACGGCAACGACAAGCTTCAGCCGGTGATCACGGCTCTGGGGGCCGGCATCGGCGACGAGCTGGACCTGAACCGGCTGCGGTATCACAAGATCATCATCATGGCCGATGCCGACGTAGACGGCGCCCATATCCGGACGCTGCTGCTGACCTTCTTCTTCCGGTTTATGCGGCCCCTGATCGAGGAGGGGTATGTATACTCCGCCGTGCCCCCTCTGTATAAGCTGACCCGGGGCAAGCAGCAGCGGGTTGCCTATACCGACGAGGAGCGGGACACCATTTCCGCCGAAATGCGCAGCGGCAACCCCAACGTGAAGATCGACATCAGCCGCTTCAAGGGCCTGGGCGAGATGAATCCCCATGAGCTGTGGGAGACCACCATGGACCCGGAGAAGCGCACCCTGCGCCGCATCACCCTGGACGACGCCGTGGCCGCCGACGCCACGTTTACGGTGCTGATGGGCGAAAAGGTGGAGCCCCGGAAGGAGTTCATTGAGAAAAACGCCAAATACGCGGTGAATCTGGACTATTGATTCAAAAAATGCATGCATTTTTTGATTTTTACCATCCCCACAAGGAGAATAAAATATGAGCAAAAAACCACAGTACGACCCTGAGGAGCTGCGGTACCCGGACCAGCACATTGTGGAGCGGTCCCTGGTGCCGGAGATGGAAAAATCCTATATCGAATACGCCATGTCCGTGATCGTGGGCCGGGCCCTGCCCGACGTGCGGGACGGACTGAAGCCCGTGCACCGGCGCATTCTCTACGCCATGTATGAGGACAACCTGACCTCGGACCGCCCCTTCAAGAAGTCCGCCACCTGCGTGGGCGACGTGCTGGGCCGGTATCACCCCCACGGCGACGCGTCCGTGTACGACGCCCTGGTGCGCCTGGCCCAGGATTTCTCCATGCGCTATATGCTGGTGGACGGCCACGGCAACTTCGGTTCCGTGGATGGCGACCCCCCTGCGGCCTACCGATACACTGAGGCCAGGCTTGCCAAGATTGCAGGCGAAATGCTGCGGGACATCGAAAAGGACACCGTGGACTGGGACCCCAACTTCGACGAGAGCCGCAAGGAGCCCCGGGTGCTGCCCTGCCGGTTCCCCAATCTGCTGGTCAACGGTTCCTCCGGCATTGCCGTAGGTATGGCCACCAATATCCCGCCCCATAACCTGCGGGAGGTCATCGGTGCGTGCATCTGTGTGCTGGATAATCCGGACGCCACCCTGGGCGATCTGATGGAGCATGTTCAGGGTCCCGACTTCCCCACAAAGGGCATCATCATGGGCCGGGCCGGGATCCGGGCCGCCTATGCCACCGGCCGGGGCCGGGTAGTGGTTCGGGCCCGCCACGAATTCGAGGAATTCGGCAACAACCGCACCCGCATCATCATTACGGAGCTGCCGTATCAGGTGAACAAGCGGATGCTTATCAAGAACATGGCCGACCAGGTGGAGGATAAGCGTCTGGAGGGAATCAGCAACATTCAGGATGAGACGGACCGCAACGGTATGCGCATCGTCATCGAGCTGAAGCGGGACGCCAACCCCCAGGTGGTGCTCAACCGCCTGTTTGCCCAGACGCAGCTGCAAAGCTCCTTTGCCATCAATATGCTGGCCCTGGTCCAGAATCAGTCCCAGCCGAAGATCCTGTCCCTGCGGCACATCATCGACGAGTATCTGGCCTTCCAGGAGGAGATCATCATCCGGCGCACCAGATACGACCTGAAGAAGGCCCAGGAGCGGGTCCATCTGCTGGAGGGTCTGCTGATCGCCCAGGACAACATTGACGAGGTCATCCATATCATCCGCACCAGCTATGACAATGCCAAGGAAAACCTGATGCAGCGCTTTGGTCTGGACGACGTCCAGGCCCAGGCCATTCTGGATATGCGTCTCAAGGCCCTGCAGGGGCTGGACCGGGAAAAGCTCCAGAACGAGTATCAGGAGCTGGAGGAGAAAATCGCCTATTATCTGCGGGTGCTGGGGGATGAGAATCTGGTAAAGTCCATCCTGAAGGAGGAGCTGCAGGCCATCTCCGACAAGTATGGCGACGACCGCAAGACGGAGATCCAGGATGTGGAGGACGAGATCGACATCGAGGACCTGATCGAGGAGGAGGAATGCGTCTTTACCCTCACCGCCAACGGGTACATCAAGCGCACTCCCGTCAGCGAATATACCGCCCAGAGCAAGGGCGGTATGGGCAAAAAGGGCATCACCACCCGGGAGGAGGATACCGTGGTGGATGTGTTCACCGCCTCCACCCACGACTATATTCTGTTCTTTACCGACACCGGCAAGGTGTATAAGAAGAAGGGCTATCTCATCCCCGAAAGCGGCAAGGCCGCCAAGGGCACCAACATCGTGAACATCCTTCAGGTGGAGACCGGCGAGCGGGTCCAGGCCATGCTGCACTTCCGGGAGACCGGCGACGACCAGCTGTATTTGTTCATGACCACCCGCAACGGCACCGTGAAGCGGCTGGAGGTATCGGCCCTGAAGAATCTGCGCAACAACGGCATCCGGGCCCTGACCCTGGACGAGGGGGATGAGCTCATCAACGTGCAGGAGACCCACGGCAGCGACCGTATCCTGATTGCCACCCACGACGGACAGGCTGTATGCTTTGACGAGACGGATGTGCGGGCTATGGGCCGCACGGCGGTAGGCGTCCGGGGCATCCGCCTGCGGGAGGGCGACTATGTGGTGGGCGCCGCCAAGGCGGTGCCCGGCAAGACGGTGCTGTCTATCACCGAGCGGGGCTACGGCAAGCGCACAGCGGTGGAGGAATACCGCATTACCGCCCGGGGCGGCCTGGGCATCCGCAACTATATGGTCACGGAAAAAACCGGGCCCATCGTGGGTATCAAGGTGGTGGACGGTACCGAGGACCTGCTGCTGGTGACGGAGGCAGGCATTCTCATCCGCACGGCAGTGGAGAATATCCGCATTGCCGGCCGCGCCACCCAGGGCGTCATCGTCATGCGCTTTAAGGAGGAGGGCGACCGCGTCATTTCCATGGCTCTGACGGACCGGGAGCAGGAGACCGAAAAGGAGTGATCTGATGGGGAAGAAGAAGGAAATGTACGCCCCGCTGACCCGGTGGCAGTATTTTACCAAGACCCTGTATCATGACCCCAGCCGCACCAATGAGTTTGAATATGACGGCGTGATCTATCTGAAAAGCGAAGAACTGCGGGACATTGAGTATGCCAACGCACGGGTGAATTGGGTGCTTCTGCTGGTTCTGTGCGCTATGTTCCTGACGGCGGTGAAGTGGCAGAACATTGTGGTCATTGCCGTGGGCATGGTGGTGATCGTGGCGGGAGAGCTGTATCGCATGAGCCGCCTGCCCAAGGATATCAAGGCCCACCTGACGGATTCCGGACGGAGGAAGCGGTGACGGAGATGAAGATCATCGCCCGCATTCGCACGGAGCTGCCGGAGAAGTTCGGCGTGCCCCGGCAAAGCGGGCTGGTGCCCCAGCTGAAGGGCCGTGTGGTGTTTGAGCCGGGGTACCGGAACCCAGACGCTGTTCGGGGGCTGGAGGACTTCTCCCACATCTGGCTGATCTGGCAGTTTTCCCAGGCGGTCCGGGAGGACTGGTCCCCTACGGTGCGGCCGCCCCGGCTGGGGGGAAACCGGCGTATGGGGGTGTTTGCCACCCGGTCGCCCTTCCGGCCCAATGCCATAGGGCTGTCCTCTGTGCAGCTGGACCGGGTGGAGCTGGACCCGCAGCTGGGCCCGGTGCTCCATGTGCGGGGGGCGGACCTGATGGACGGGACGCCGATTTTCGACATCAAGCCCTATCTGGCCTATACCGACAGCCATCCCCAGGCCACCGGAGGATTCACCGACGGCCTGGCCCATGCGCCGCTGACGGTGGACTGCGCCCGGTCGCTGCTGGAGCGTATCCCGGCGGACAGCCGGGAGGGGCTTCTGGGCGTGCTGGCCGGAGATCCCCGGCCCCGCTATCAGGAGGACTCCCGGCGGGTGTACGGCCTGGCCTTTGCCGGGTACAACATCCGGTTCACCGTGGACGGGGACCGGCTGACAGTGGTGGACGTGGAGGAAGCGAGATAAGGCGATGAAAACAGTGACCATATATACCGACGGCGAGAGCCGCTGCGCGGCCTCGGAAAAGATGTCTGTCCTGCTCGCCCCTGTCGGGGCAACCGCAGGACATGACAGGCAGGCGCCGTCGGGCTGGGCTGCCGGAGGCATGAGAAGCGGGAAAAAGAAATGAAAACAGTAACCATATATACCGACGGCGCCTGCTCCGGTAATCCCGGACCCGGGGGGTGGGGGGCGATTCTGGAGTGGAACGGCGTGGAAAAGGAGTTGTCCGGCGGCGCGGCGGATACCACCAACAACCGCATGGAGCTTACCGGTGTCATCCGGGCCCTGTCGTGCCTGAGGGAGCCCTGCGTGGTGGAGCTGTATTCCGACTCCAAATACGTCATCGATGCCCTGTCCAAGGGATGGGTATACGGCTGGCAGAAGCGGGGCTGGGTGAAAAGTGATAAAAAGCCCGCCCTGAACGCGGACCTGTGGCAGGAGCTGCTGCCCCTGATCGCCCGGCACGATGTGCGCTACCACTGGGTCAAGGGCCACGCCGCCAACGAGAAAAACAACCGCTGCGACCAGTTGGCGGTGGCGGAGAGTAAAAAGTTCTGAAAATCTGCGATGTTCACAAAAAGTTCACGCGGATTTCATGATTTCGCCATGTTTACAAGGTATTCTTTTACCTGTACAAAGGAACCATTCCTTATGTGATTTTCTCTCTCTCCTAACAAACACACAGAAAACTCCCTTCGCCAGCGGCGGAGGGAGTTTTCTGTGTTGGCCATCAAAGACAACCCCCGGCTCTGCCGGGGGGAAAAAATAGCCTATGGCGAGGGGCAAAGTAGACAAGAAAAAGTCTCCGAGTTAGAG
>OLNX01002258.1_pt1 | contig 14635 bp, 13 predicted proteins | sample 1672611 | NCBI WGS metagenome assembly OLNX01 (sample SAMEA3136705, study PRJEB25190) | human gut metagenome | reverse complement strand
GCCGTCCCTGCGGTCCGGCACTACGCAGAGAGATCGATATCGAAGGGGGACGCCTCATGGCTACCGCAGAGAATACCGATACGAGGAAGAAAAAGAAGAAGCGCGGGTGCTTCTGGCGCATCGTGTTCTGGCTGGCGCTCATCGTGTTCATCGGCTCGGTGGGCACGCTGGGCTATCTGTTCTACACCTATTGGCAGGGCCAAAACGAGTACGAGGAGATTGCCAGCCGTGTCGTTGAAGTGCCCGAGGACGGCCATGTCGCGAACTTGGCTGATCTGGTGGTCGATTGGGACGCCCTGCGCGAGATCAATCCGGACATCGTCGCCTGGGTGTATATGCCCGGCACCGTCATCAACTACCCGGTGGCTCACAAAGACGGCGACTCGGAGTACTACCTGCACCACAACTTCAGCCTGGGCGAGGGCTCTTTCGGCGCCGAGTTCGGCTCCATCATGCTGTCGGGCGAGAACGCCGGCGACTTCTCCGACGAGGTGAACATCCTTTACGGCCATCATATGCGCAATGGGTCCATGTTCGCCCTGTTCGCCGAGTTCCGCGATTCGGCCATTTTCAATGAGCACCGCACCATTTACCTGCTCACCCCCGAGGGCAACTACCGCTTGCAGACCTTCGCCGTGGAGCACGTGCCCATGACCCATTCCTCCATCGCCACGCCGAACTACCCGACCGACGAGGAATTCACGGCCTTCAAGGACTGGCTCGTGGAGGAGTCCGTGGTCACGCCCGACCCCGATACCACCGACACCCTCGCCGATGCGACGAAGCTCTTTGGGTTCTGTACGTGCGATGGAGCCGACAACACCTGGCGCTATATCACCTTCGCCGATGTTGCTGAATTCGTGCCCATCAGCTATGTTGGCACCGACACCTACCAAGGCGACACGGCGGTGGAAGACGATGCGGCCGGCGAGATTGCCGCCGACGCGCAAGAGCGAGTGGAGGGCTAGTGGCCGATAGCATATTTCCCGGCGAGCAGCCGGATCGATTGGAAGAGGAGTGCGGCGTCTTCGGCGTCTACGCGCCGGGGGAGGACGTGGCGCGCCTGACCTGCTACGGGCTGCAGGCCCTGCAGCATCGCGGCCAGGAGAGCGCGGGCATCGCCGTGGGCGACGGTTCCACGGTCATCGAGGCGAAGGACTTGGGGCTTGTGACCCAGGTCTTCGACGAGGCAACGCTGGCGGGCCTTGGCGAGGGCGTGGTGGCCATCGGGCACGTGCGCTACTCCACCAGCGGCGGGAAGGCCTCCTGGGAGGCGGCGCAGCCGCACATCTCCGCTATCGACGACACGCTCATCGCGCTCGCCCACAACGGCACGCTGGTGAACACGAACCACCTGCGGGCGCAGCTTATCGACGAGGGGGAGCACCTGCGCGCCGGCACCGATTCCGAGGTGGCGGCCAAGGCCATCGGCCACCTCACGCGCCAGACCCATCATCTGCGCGAGGGCATCCGCTACGCCATGGAGAACCTGGAGGGCGCCTATGCCATGGTGCTCGCGAGCCCCGAGGCGCTCTACGCCTTCCGCGATCCCCACGGCATCCGACCCCTGTGCATCGGGCAGCTGCCCGAGGGCCGCGGGTGGGTCGTGTCCTCGGAAACCTGCGGACTCGACATCGTCGGCGCCGAGTACGTGCGCGATGTGGAGCCTGGCGAGATGGTGCGCTTCACCGCCGAGGGCATGGTGAGCGAGCAGGCCGTGCCGCCGCGCCCGCGGGCCTCTTGCATCTTCGAATACGTATACTTCGCCCGGCCCGATTCCGTGCTCGACGGGCAGTCGGTCTACCAGGCGCGTCGCGCCATGGGCCGCATTCTGGCCGAGGAGGCGCCCGTGGAGGCCGACCTCGTGCTTGGCGTGCCCGACTCTGGCGTGCCCGCGGCCCTGGGCTATTCCGAGGCCTCGGGCATCCCGTTTACCGACGGCATCGTGAAGAACCGCTATGTGGGCCGCACCTTCATCCAACCCACCCAGGCCATGCGCCAGCTGGGCATCCGCTTGAAGCTGAACCCGCTGCCGAGCGTGATTTCCGGCAAGCGCCTCGTGGTCATCGACGATTCCATCGTGCGCGGCAACACTTCCAAGAAGCTCGTGCAGATGCTGCGCGAGGCCGGTGCCGCCGAGGTGCATCTGCGCATCGTGAGCCCCGAGGTGCTCTGGCCGTGCTTCTACGGCATCGACACTGACACCCGCGAGCAGCTCATCGCCGCGAACATGACGCTTGAAGAGATGAACGATTGGATTGGCTCCGATTCGCTCGCGTTCATCACCCTGGACGGCTTGCGCGCGTCGCTCGCCGAGGCGGCCCACGACGGCTTCTGCACGGCGTGCTTCTCGGGCGATTATCCCGTGCCGATTCCGGCCGACGTGGCGAAGAAGAGCTTTCTCACCCGCAAGGACTTCGAGGCGGTGTACGCCGGCGAGGTTTCATAGACATTGAAAGGAACCCCATGGAAAACCAGAACAGCGTGACCTACGCCGAGGCCGGCGTCGACATCGTGGAGGGCGCCCGCGCCGTGGACGCCATCAAGGACACGGTGCATTCCACCTATCGCCCCGAAGTGGTGGGCGACATCGGCGGCTTCGGCGGCCTGTTCTCCATCGCGGCGGCCAAGGACATGGCCGATCCGCTTTTGGTGTCGGGCACCGATGGCGTGGGCACGAAGCTCAAGGTCGCTCAGCGTCTTGGCGTGCACGATACGGTGGGCATCGATCTGGTGGCCATGTGCGTGAACGACATTCTTGCCACCGGCGCGGAGCCTTTGTTCTTCCTCGACTACGTGGCCGTGGGCAAGCTGGATTCCGGGGCCATGGCCAAAATCGTCGGGGGCATCGGCGAGGGCTGCCGCCAATCCGGCTGCGCGCTCATCGGCGGCGAGATGGCCGAGCATCCCGGTGTGATGGATCCGGACGACTACGATCTGTCGGGTTTCTGCGTGGGGCTGGTCGACCGGCCGCGCATGCTCGATCCCGAGAGCGTGCGTGAGGGCGACGTGCTCATCGGCCTCGCCTCGTCCGGCCTGCATTCCAACGGCTACTCGCTGGCCCGCAAAGTGTGCGTCGAGGGCCGCAGCGAAGAGGAGCTCCGCGAGGGGCGCGAGGAGCTCGCCGGCCAGTCCATCTTGGAGGCGTTGCTCACGCCGACGCGCATCTACGTGAAGCCGGTGCGCGCCGTTATGGAAGCGGTGCCCGGCGCTGTTCGCGCGCTCGCCCACATCACTGGCGGCGGCATCACCGAGAACCTGAACCGCGCCCTGCCGGCCACCGTGAACGCCGAGGTCGACTTGGGCACCTGGTCCATCCCGCCTGTGGTGCGTTTCGCCTGCGAGCAGGCGAACCTCTCCGAGGCCGAGGCGCTCAAGACCTTCAACATGGGCCTCGGCATGATTCTCATCGTGAATCCGGACGAGGCTGAGGCCGTGGAGGCTGCCCTGGCCGATGCCGGCGAGCAGACCTTCCGCGTCGGCCGCATCGTCGCTGGCGGGGGCGAGGTCCAGTACGCCAACGAGGGGGAGCTGCTCTAATGGAGAAACTGAAGATTGGCGTGCTGCTGTCCGGCAGCGGAACGAACTTGCAGGCCATCATCGACGAGATTGCCGAGGATCTGCCGGTTGAGATCGTGCATGTGCTGTCCTCGCGCCCCGATGCCTACGGCATCGAACGCGCTCGGGCGGCCGGCATTCCCGTGACGGTGTTCGACCGCTCCTGCTACGAGGATCCCACGGCCGCCGACGGGCGCATCGCCGCCATCATGGATAAGGCTGGGGCTGAGTACCTGGTCATGGCCGGCTATATGCGCAAGCTCACCCCGGTAGTGCTCGACGCCTTCCCCGATCGCGTGCTGAATCTGCACCCGGCGCTATTGCCCTCCTTCAAGGGCGCCCATGCTATTCAAGATGCATGGGATGCCGGTGTGAAGGTGACGGGCGTGACGGTGCATCTGGCCAACGAGGACTACGACAAGGGGCCCATCGTGGCTCAGCGCGCGGTGCCGGTGCTGGAAGGTGACGATATCGACGCTTTGGAGGCGCGCATCCACGAGACCGAGCACGTCATTTACCCCGAGGTGCTGCGCGCCATCGCCGAGGGCCGCATGACCCTGGATGCCGACCGCAAGATTCATATTCAACCGCTCGGTTAAAAGCGCGCTCGGTGACACAAATTTTGGATTTTTTGGTCAAAAACCTGAGAAGTGAGTCTTGCGACGTTGGTTTTGGGCTCGAAACAATCGAAAATGTGTCCCGTTGCGCATCATTTTGGCGTGAATAGCGTCTTGTTGGTCAAAATATAGACTCATTTCTCGACTTTTTGACCATTTTGAGAAAAATATTGCGGAGGAACCCATGAAACGAGAGACCATCGAAACCATTGTCGCTGATTTGCGAGCCGGTCGTGTGCCCGAGCTGGCCGTCGAGGATTTCCCGGCGTTCTCGGAAGAGGCGACGGCGGGCGATGCGCACATCGGCCCCGCGACGCTGGAGGCTATCGCCGCCACGCTAACTGAGGCCGATATCCCCACGTTCGAGCGCGCCTTGCGCGCTATGGACGAGGGCGATTTGGCGTGGCTCGGCTTCAAGGTCGTCTACGACGGGGCTGCTGCCCAGGGCAATGTGGACAATGAGGTCACGAAGAAGTACGGCGAGCAGGGTTCCGCCGACGGAGAGCCGCTTGTGTTCTTCTGCAACGATGCCAAGGAAATTGTCGCCTCCCGCGAGCTGTCGCCCCGCGATATCTTCCAGGCGAAGGACGTCACCCGCGGCCCCTCGATGCACAACGATCAGTTCGACGGTCTCACTTGGGCCAGCGAGCCTTTATTCGGGAAGGTGCGCGTCTGGCTGCTTGGAGCGTCCGATGCTGCCGTGGAGGTGGCGCAGCTGGCCGACCACGTGGGCTTCCATGTGGTGGCCGTCGATTACGACCCGGCGTTTTTGAACGAGGAACGTTTCCCGACTGCCGAGCGCATCATGCTGCATGGGGGCAACTTCGACGAGCTGGCTAACATGCCGGGGCGCCCTGAGGACTATGTGTGCGTGCTGACTCGCGGGCATATGTTCGACCCGGAAAGCTGCGTCTGGGCGCTGCAGAACGGCGTGCACTATGTGGGCATGATGGGGTGCGCGGGCAAGAACTCCACGGTGCATGACCTCGTCATCAACGCGGGCGTCTCCGAGGCCGATTGGGATCGCGTGAAGCGGCCCATCGGACTCAAGTTCGGCGCTAAGACCCCGGCTGAGCTGGCCATCGCCATCGTGGCCGAGTTGGTCGATGTGCGTTACAAGCAGCGCTACAGCGACGAGGCCCGCAACCGCCACGAGAAAAGCTTGGGCCGGGAATAGCCGCTCTGCCCGCGCGCGAGCCGCCGACGGAAAAGCCGTGGGAAAACGGGGGGTGCTCTTCCTCAGGAGGCTCTTTCCGTGATACCCTGCTCCCTGAAGCGAACGCGCTGTGACTGACGGGTACGCGTGGGAAACCACGGGGGAGCAGCGCGCTTATCCCGCCGACCGTCTGGGCAAGCCTTCTCGCAGGAGGGGCTTGCCCTTTTTCATTGGGCGGGATGCGAAAAACCGTCGACGTGGCTGAGGGCCAATGCGAAAAGCGTGCGGGCTGCAGCGGCGTCGGAGAGAGCCCCAAGAGAAAGGGAACGCCTGTGCAAGACCTCGTCGAACTGCTGAAGAACAACCCCTACCCGGGCCGAGGCATCGTGGTGGGCAAGGATACGGTGTACTACTTCATCATGGGTCGCTCGGTCAACAGCCGCAACCGCATCTTCGCCACAGAGCCCGACGGCATCCGTACCGAGGCCCACGATCCCGCGCTTCTGGAAGACCCGAGCCTCATCATCTATCACCCGGTGCGCACGATGGGCGACGCGCTCGTGGTCACCAACGGCGATCAAACCGACACCATCGTGGAGGCGGGTGATTTCCGCGCTGGCTGCATGCAGCGCGAGTACGAGCCCGACGCGCCGAACTTCACCCCGCGCATCTCGGCTATCGTAAACCCCGACGGCTCCTTCGAGATGTCCATCTTGAAGCACGGCGAGGACGGCCGCTGCGTCCGCGAGTTCTTCATCTACGAGGGTGCCGACGAGGGCTGCGGTTACTTTATCAGCACCTACCAGGGCGATGGCAGCCCTCTGCCCACCTTCGCCGGCGATCCCATCCCCGTCGCGCTGCCGACCCCCGATGCCCTGTGGGCCGCGCTGAACGATGACAACAAGGTGAGCCTCTACGCCAATGTCGGCGGCGAAGTGACCCTCTACAACAAGAACCTCGGGGATTAATCGCGCCCATCTTCAACTACGGTTGAGCTTGGCGGGATGCGGGGCGCCGCTCACCAATCGAGTTCCGCAGCGAGCGAAGCTAGGCGCCCTCAATTACGGCTGAGCTTAGCGAAGATACGGGGTGTTCTGACCGAGCGAGTTCCGCAGCGACTGGAAATGCCCAGTGGGCATTTCCACAAAGCGAGGACTGTCTGAGCGAATCAGAATACCGCGTAGCTTCGCCCCCGAGGAGACAGAAAGCCATTAGATAGGAGACTCATGAACGAACTGGAACTTAAATACGGCTGCAATCCGAACCAGAAGCCGTCGCGCATCTTCATGAAGGACGGCAGCGACCTGCCCATTCAGGTGCTGAACGGCAAGCCCGGCTTCATCAACTTCCTCGACGCTTTCAACTCCTGGCAGCTTGTGAAGGAGCTGAAGGAGGCCACGGGGCTGCCGGCGGCCGCTTCCTTCAAGCATGTGTCCCCGGCCGGCGCCGCCGTGGGCCAGCCCCTCACCGAGACCGACCGAGCCATGTACTTCGTGGAAGAAGAGGGGGAGCTCTCGCCCATCGCCTGCGCCTACATTCGCGCTCGCGGCGCCGACCGTCTGTGCTCCTACGGCGACTGGGCGGCGCTGTCCGACGTGTGCGACGCTGATGTGGCCCGTTACCTGGCGAAAGAGGTGTCCGACGGCATCATCGCCCCGGGCTATACCGATGAGGCCCTGGAGATTTTGAAGACCAAGCGCAAGGGCTCCTACAACGTGGTGCAGATCGATCCGGACTACGTGCCGGCCGAGACCGAGCTGAAGGACGTCTTCGGCATCACCTTCGAGCAGGGCCACAACAACTTCGAGATCAACGAGGCGCTGCTGGAAAACGTGGTGACCGAGAACAAGGAAATTCCGGAATCGGCGAAGATCGACATGATCGTGGCGCTCATCACGCTGAAGTATACCCAGTCCAATTCCGTGTGCTACGTGAAGGACGGCCAGGCCATCGGAGTGGGCGCCGGCCAGCAGAGCCGCATCCACTGTACGCGCCTGGCGGGCAACAAGGCCGACCAGTGGTGGCTGCGACAGATGCCCGAGGTGCTGAACCTTCCCTTCAAGGACGACGTTCGCCGTCCCGATCGTGACAACGCCATCGACGTGTATCTGTCCGACGACGAGTGCGACGACGTGCTGCGCGACGGCGAGTGGCAGCGCGTGTTCACCGAGCAGCCCAAGGCCCTGACCCGCGAGCAGAAGAAGGCCTGGATCGCGCAGATGAGCGGCGTGACCGTGGGGTCGGACGCCTTCTTCCCCTTCGGCGACAACGTGGAGCGCGCCCGCAAGTCCGGCGTGGACTACATCGCCGAGCCCGGCGGCTCCATCCGCGACGACAACGTCATCGAGGTGGCCAACAAGTACGGCATCGCCATGGCCTTCACCGGCATGCGCCTGTTCCATCACTAATCGGACGATTGGGGCCTTGCTTGGGGCCTAAAGTGTCGGTTGTCGAACCCTTTGCGGCCGCTCTTTCGAGGGCGGCCGTTTTGCGCCATAATGGGTAGGTCAATGGCCCGTCGGGCCGCGCGTGGGAGCGCGGTGCGCGCCGTGGATGAGAATGCGGCAATGCGCGTCTCGGGAAATGTGGGTGGAAAGCCCGCGCTATGCCAGTAACCGTAAGGTTCGCCGTTGCGCCGAAGGGCGTGGCGGCGGCGAAGTCGGAACACCGAGCCGAGCAAGAGGGCCCTGGAAGAAAGGATAAGGAACTATGAACAAATTCGACATCACGGAGCTTCCCAAGCAGTGGCTCGTGGCCTTGGTGGCCCTGGCCTTCACCTTCTTGCTGGTGGTGTCGGGCTGCGCCGGGGAGGCGGCCGATAACGGCGGCAACGGCGAGAACGCGGCCGAGCAGGCGGCCCAAGTGGCCGAGGAGGAAGGCCCCATCGAGGCCGGCCAGGCGGTGGAGGACATCGTTGTTCCCGTCTCCATCACGATGCCGGAAAGCGCCGGCGCCGAGCCCAAGACCATCGAAGTGACGGTAGTCGATGGCTCCACGGTGCTGCAGGCGACGGAGGCCGCCGGCTGGGATGTGCAGGTGGAGGACAGCGACTACGGCAAGTTCGTCACCTCCATCAACGGCATCGCCAACGGCTCTGAAGGCGAGGCCTCCGGCTGGGTGTACACGGTGAACGACGAGACGGTCATGGAAGCCTGCGACGTGCGCCAGCTGGCCGCCGGCGACTCCGTGCAGTGGTCGTTCTACGTCGGCTAGCCACCCCTCCGCGCCAAGCGCGCAATCCGGCGGGCTCCTCCAAGCGAGGGGCCCGTTTTGCAAGTCCCCTATGCGAAGGAGCTTTCCATGATCATTCTCGATGAACCCTATGCCTCCGTTCCTCTGCTCGACTGGATGGAAGCTTCGGCGCATCCCGTGCTCGCCAACGGGTTCACCGAGAAGCTCGTGGCGGGCGCACGTTGAACCTGGTGGACGCCGACGAGTGCGCCCGGCGCCTGGAGGCGGGGGAGCGCATTTACACAAACTCCGAGAACGCTCTGGCCTGGATTCTCGACCACGTGGACAACCCCACGCTCACCGATGCCATTCGCCTGTTCAAGGACAAGGCGGCCATGCGCGAGAAACTCGCGCCTCTAAGCCCTGGCCTGTTCCATAAGACCGTCGATCGTGCGGGATTGGAAGCGGTAAACGTCGCCGATCTGCCGTTGCCGGTGGTGCTTAAGCCGGCGGTGGGCTTCTGTTCCATGGGCGTCTACGTCATCGAAGAGCCCGAGGATTGGGCGGCGGCCGTGGCCGACATCGCCCGGCGCGAGGACGGCTGGCACGAGCGCTATCCGGAAAGCGTCGTCGGCGGCAGCGAATACCTTATCGAAGGCTACCTCGCTGGTACGGAATACGCCCTGGACGCCTACTTCGACGAGGATGGCGCGCCCCATATCCTGAACATCTTGCGTCACGATTTCGCCGGGCCCGAGGATACCTCCGACAGGATGTATCTCACCGACGGCACCATTGTGGATGCGTGGAATGACCGCTTCACGGCGTGGCTGGCGGCCGTGAACAAGGTGGTGGGCGCCCGCAGCATTCCCGTGCACGTGGAATTGCGCGTCGATGAGGACACGATTGCCCCCATCGAGTTCAACCCCCTGCGCTTCGCGGGCCTCGGTGGCACCGATGTGGCTTTCTACGGCGTGGGCCTGCGCACCTACGAGGCCTTCCTGGAAGATACGCCGGTCGATCTGGAAGCGCTGTACGCGGCGCATCCGGGCAAGGTGTACTCCATGTCGCTGCTGAATCCGGCTCCCGAGGCCGACTTGGCGCGCCCCTTCGACGGCGCGGCGCTCTGCGAGCGGTTCAGCCATGTGCTCGCCTACCATGGGTTCGACCCGGTGACGGTGGGCTTCTACGGGTTCCTGTTCCTGGAAACCGATGCGGAAGGCACGGGGGCCGACGAGCGCGATTGGCTTTTGCGCAGCGATCTCATGGAGTTCGTGGGCGGCGCGTTATAATGATGCACCTACCCCTGTCTCCTACCACGACGGAGGTGCGCTGATGCGCGGCAATTTGCAGAAAATCATGATCGGCCTGGTGGTCGTCATTGTGCTTGCGTTCATATTCTTTTCCGGCGACTCGCTGGTGAAGCTCGTCGACACCATCAAGCAGGGCACGCCCTTCTTCATCATTGCGGCGGTGGTGGCCCAGCTGTGCAAGTACCTGGCCCAGGGCCGCGGCTTTCAGGCCTGCTTCAACACGGTGAACGGGCACATCAGCTACCGCACGGGACTTTCGCTCGTGTTCGGCACCTTCTTCATGAACACGGTGGCGCCTTCTATGAACCTGGCCGGCACGTCGCTCGTCATGGCCACGGCCACGCGCAACGGTATGCAGGCGGGCAAGGGCACCACGGCGGCGCTGCTCATGCAGCTGTCCATCGATTCCGGCTTCGTCATCATCATGCTCACCACCTTCGGCGTGCTCACCTTCACGGTGGGACTGCAACCGGGCTGGCTGGCGCTCGGGCTGGTGGCCGTGGCGCTCGTGGGCGGCCTTGTGTTCGTCATCGCCGTGGGCGGCCTGAAGCCCCAGCTGGTGCTAAAGGTGCTGCGGCCCTTCGTGAAGCTCGCCGACAAAATCCTCGCGAAGTTCAAGAAGCCGGCCATCGACGAGTCCGTGGAGCGCACCATCCACAACTTCTCGAGCGCCGCGCACCTCATCACGAAGAATCCGCGCAAGACGGTGCAATCGTTTTTGTGGACGACCCTTTCCAGCATCTGCGAGATGAGCTGCTTCGTGCTCGTCGGCTTCGCGTTCGGCGTGCACCACCCAGAAGCGCTCATTTGCGGGTATGTTGTGGCCACGCTGTTCGCTATGATTTCCTTTGTGCCCCAGGGCGTCGGCGTTGTGGAGGCGGCGGTAACCGTGGCCTTCGCGCTCTTCGGCATCGATTCGGCCACGGGCCTTGCGGTGGTCATCGTCTACCGCGGCATTGTGTTCTGGCTGCCGTTCCTCGTGGGCGCGGTGGTCATCCAGCGCATCAAGGCGTTTATGCCGCTGGGAAAGCGCGATCTGAAAGGCAAGGCCGAAGCCATGGAGAACGGGCTGCCCGACAAGGTGGAGGCCGTGAAGCAGGTTGAAGCCAGCGAGGCCGCCAAGTGGGAGACTGCCGAGGCGCGGCCTGAGCTTGAGAAGGTGCCGGCAGGGGCCTCGGGAACCGCGACCGGGCCAGGGGCGGTCCCAAAGGAAACGAAGTAGGCGGGAGCCGGGAAGACGCCTGGCGCGAAAGGATGCAAACGCGATGACGGAGACGAATCTGACGGGCGCGGCCCTGGAAGTGGCGCAGAAGCGCGAGACGCAGGGGCTCAACCACACGCTGGGCGTTCACTTCACCAAGGTGGAACCGGGCCTCGTCGAGGCGGAGATGCCCATCACTCCGGCGCTTTTGCAGCCTTTTGGTTTTCTGCACGGGGGCGCCACTATCGCGCTTCTGGAATCGGTCGCTTCGGCCGGCGGCGAGCTGGCGTGCGACTTGGAGACCGAGCAGCCCTTCGGCGTGGAGGTGACCATCCGTCACAAGAAGAGCGGTCGGGAAGGAGACGTGGCTCGCGGCGTGGCGAAACTCGCCGAGCGCAAACCGTCGTCGAAGGCCGGCTACAAGCTGTACTGGGATGTGGCCGCCTACGACGGGGACGGCGACGTCATCAGCGACGGCGTCATCGTGGTGAAGGTGGTGCCGAAAGACTACCTCGCCCAAAAGCTTGCCGAACGCGGGCAGGCGTAAAATTCCGCCGACTTTTCTCTTGCGCTGTGCGGGCTCTGTGGTATCATAGCGTTCGCTGTCCGCAAGGACGCACTTTCGGGTTGTGGCTCAGTTTGGTAGAGCGCTGCGTTCGGGACGCAGAGGCCGCAGGTTCAAATCCTGTCAACCCGACCATCGAATTCAAGAGCCGGCCTCGCGCCGGCTCTTCTTGTATGGAAGGGGAATGCCCATGCGCATACTGGTTGTGAATGCGGGTTCGTCGTCGCTGAAGAGCCAGCTCATCGAGACCGACGGCAAGGTGTCGCTCATGAAGTGCCTGGCCGAGAAGGTGGGCACGCCCGACGCCTATATGAACGTGTCCTTCGCGCCGGATTTCCAGAAGGCCACCTATCGCGTGGCGGACATGACCGTGGCCGAGTGCTTGAAGAAGCTTTTGGAAGTGCTCGTCGACGATCCGGAGAGCCCCATCAGCGACCTCTCGCAGATCGACGCCATCGGCAACCGCATCGTGGCCGGTGGCGAGTACTTCACCAAATCCGTGATCATTGACGAGCCGGCCCGCGAGAAGCTTGAGCTGTGCGAGGAGCTGGCACCGCTGCACAACCCGCCGGCCGACGCCTGCATCGACATGATGGCCGCGCTCATGCCGAGCACGCCCCAGGTCGCCGTCTTCGACACGGCCTTCCACGCCACGATGCCGCCTAAGGCCTACATGTACCCCCTGCCGGCCCGCTACTACGACGACTACCGCATCCGCCGCTACGGCGCCCACGGCACGAGCCACCGCTACGCGGCTCAGCAGGCGGCAAACCTGCTCGGTCGCCCGCTGCGCGATCTGGGGCTCATCACGTGCCATTTGGGCAACGGCGGCTCCATCACGGCGGTCAACCACGGGAAGTCCATCGACACCACCATGGGCTTCACGCCGCTGGAGGGCCTCATGATGGGCACGCGCTCCGGCTCCATCGACCCGGCCATTCTCACCTACATCATGCGCCGCGAGGGCATCTCCTTCGACGAGATGGATGCCGTGCTGAACCGCGAGAGCGGCGTGCTCGGCGTGTCAGGGCTGTCGGCCGACATGCGCGACGTGCTGGCGGCGGCCGATGCGGGCAACGAGCAGGCGCGGTTGGCCATCGACATGTACGTGTACCGGGTGCAGAAGGCCATCGGCGGCTTCTACGCGGCCATGACCCGTACCGACGCCGTGGTGATGACCGCCGGCATCGGCGAGAACTCCGCCGAGCTGCGCGAGCTCATCTTCGAGGGGCTGGCTCATATGGGCATGATCCTCGACCGCGAGCGCAACCACGTGGTGGGCCAGATCGGCGTGAACCGCATCATCTCCATCGATGACAGCCCCATCAAGATTTGCGTGGTCACCACCGACGAGGAAATGCGCATCGCCCGCGAAACCGACAACTTGGTGAGTCAGCTGGGGTAGAAAGTGGGCGCGCGGGCCACCGCTCAGCGGCTCCGAAGACGACGAAAGCGGGGGGAAGCCGAGGAGGGTCGACTTCCCCCCGCTTTAGGGGAGGGTTGGTTTGTGCGCCGCGTTGGCGCTGCACGCAGCGGCTGGGCTGGTGCGACGCTTACTTCCCGGCGGCGGCGTTCTCGCCGGCGATCTTGCCGTACACCATGCACATGCCGCAGGAGAGACCCTTCAGCGAGATGGGGTACTGCACCGCGAAGCGGCCGCCTTGGGTGGCGCCGGCCGCGTACAGGCCGGGAATGAGCTCGCGGTCGGTGTTATACACGTGGCAGTCCTCGTCGGACTCCAGGCCGCCCAGATTGCCCAGGGTGAGGGCGCATCCGCACTCGGCGGCGTAGAAGGGGCCGTTCTCCAGGGCGAACAGGCGCTGGGGGCTCTTGAAGAAGTCGGTGTCCTCGCCGGCGCGGGCCAGCTCGTTGTAGCGCTCGATGGAGGCCTTGGCGGTCTCGACGTCCATGCCCTCGATCATGCCGAGCAGTTCGTCGATGGTGTCGGCCTTAAGGCAGCGGCCCTCTTCCACGGCCGCATCGATATCGGCGGGGGTACGCACGTTGATGCGCAGGCCGGAAGCGGTGTACTCGGGCAGAGGCTCGTCGCGATAGATGCAGGCCACGCCGTGGGCGGCGGGGAAGTACGCCAGCTGCTCGGGCCAGGAGGCGTCGAAGAACTGGTAGGCCTTGCGCTGCGGCTGCAGCTCCACCTGGTTCTCCAGCTGCTGGCCGGGCAGGTCCTCGTTCATGAAGCGCTTGCCGCGCAGGTTCAGCCAGAGATAGCCGTTGTTGCCGATGACACCGCGGCCGTCGGCGCCGGCACCGCCGCCCATGTGGTGGATCATCGGGGCGTGCCACTGCTCGATGGCGGCACCGGCCCAGGCTCCCATCTTGTGGCCCTCACCGACATTGGTGTAGTTGCCTTCGTCATCAAGGTCGATGCTCAGGATGTTGATGCCGTTTTCCACGCATTCCGGCGCGTAGAACTTCATCATGTCCTCGTTGCCCAGGTAATCGCCCGTGGCCAGAATGACGCTGGGCGCGGTGATCTTGATGTAGCCGTCGGAGCCGGCGGCCTGGGCGTAGATGCCCGCGACGGCGCCCTCGTCATTCAGGATCAGCTCGACGCCCTTGGTGGAGTAGCGCACCTCGGCGCCGGCGTCCACGGCGGCCTGCAGGTTGTCGGCCATGACGGTGGCCAGGCTGGAAAAGCCGACGGAAGTGGGATAGCAGGGCAGGTCCTCTTTGGTGTAGTCGTAGGTCTCCGGCATCGGGTACATGTAGGGGAACATATAGTTGGCCTGGGCGTCCGCCGGAATCTCGGCGTAGCTTTCGGGCGCCATGTACAGGTTCTTGCTGGCGCCGACGAACCAGTCGAGCGCGGCGCCAGACTCGTCGTAGTAGCGGCTGATGATGCTCTGGCTCACGTGGTGGCTGCACTCCTCCATGTGCATGTTCACGACCATCTTCTTATCGAGGAAGCCGTCGCCGCGGCCCCACTGGGCCTGGGTCTGGCCGCCGAAGATGGCCATGTCGCTGGCCACGCTGTTGAGGTGCGAGGAAGCTCATCGGAGTGCCGTCAAGCGCACAGGGAACGCCCTGATCGAACTC
>OLNX01002253.1_pt1 | contig 14658 bp, 15 predicted proteins | sample 1672611 | NCBI WGS metagenome assembly OLNX01 (sample SAMEA3136705, study PRJEB25190) | human gut metagenome | reverse complement strand
ATTTTAATTCTTCCATTCGTAAATAATCTTTTTGCAATCAAAAAGATTATTTACGAATGGAAGAATTAAAATATACTACACACAGCTAAAATGGAAACAAAACATTATTCCGGCTTGAACGATTTTTCGTAAAATTTTTAAAGTAAACCTATACGGAATATCGTTTTTTTCGGCAATCGCTTTTGCCTCTATCTGTCTGTTTTCATCAGCCAACATAGCAATAATTCTAAGTGCATAATCTGCCTCTCTCGTTATTTTCATTGCTTTTCTGCCCCCTGTCTGCTCTCCATAATTTCTAATATTTCCATAGCATACGAACGCGGAGTACGGCCGTGTATAACATTGATTTTGTAATCGCAGTTATCATAAAACGGTTTTCTGTCGTCAAATCTTTTTTTGATGTTTTCAATGCTGTCCTGCTTTAAAAGCGGTCTTGTTTTTCTTGCTTCTTCAAGACGTTCCCGTATAACCGAAAAATCGGGCGACAGATTAAAAATAACACCTGTTTTTCTGAGATTTTCTATATTCTGTTCATTTAGTACAACGCCGCCGCCTGTTGCGATAACAACATTTTTCATTTCAGCCGCTTTTTTTATAACTTCACATTCAGTTTTTCTAAAATATTCTTCTCCGCACTTATCGAAAATTTCGTTAATTGTAATTCCCTCTTGTTCCACAATCATATCGTCCGTATCAACAAGATTATACTTTGAAATTTCAGAAATAGCCTTACTTATTTCGGTTTTACCCGTAGCCATAAAACCTGTAAGCACTATATTCATCTTCCGAAAACCTCCTTTTTGATTCTCTCACCCATATCGTCAGGAAGTTTTGTGTCTGTAAATAATTCATATGCAATAATTCCTTGATATATTAGCATACCAAGTCCGTTTAGAATTTTTGCACCGCGTTTTTCCGCCTCTTGCAAAAACAATGTTTTGTCGGGATTGTATATCATATCGACCGCCGCCGTATTTTCGTTTATAAACGATAAATCGTTGATTTCTTCAATATTTTCAATCGGCATTACGTTTTCCTGCGGTTCCATACCTGCCGAGGTTGTATTTATGACTATATCAAATTCAAGCTTATCTATTTCAGTATTAACCTCAAATCCCGTACTCTTCAAAATATCCTCTGCAAGCGTCTTAGCTTTGCTCTTAGTTCTGTTTACAACAGTTATGCTTTTCGGCTTATTGTCAATTAATCTTATAAGCGTAGGACGCACCACACCGCCTGCACCTATTATAAGTATTCTGCTGTTTTCGATTTCAATACCCGCTTTTGTAAGTGCCATACAAAAGCCGTCCGCGTCTGTATTATAGCCGTATAATTTACCGTCCCTGTTTACTACCGTATTTACCGAGCCAAGCTTTTTTGCACCGTCCGTTATAACATCTATGTACTTCATAACTTCAACCTTATGCGGTGCTGTGACGTTAATTCCGCTTATTCCGAGTGCTCTCATACCGCCTATTGCGTCCTTCAAATCTTCGGGTTTTACGCACCATGCTCCGTAAACATAGTTGTTATGTACGGTTTCGGATATGAAGTTGTGCATATTAGGTGAAAACGTATGCTCAACAGGATATCCGATTATTCCAAGCTGTTTTGTGTGTCCGTTTATTTCAAACATTATTTTATCTCCATTCATAAAGTATATATGGTATTATACCATAATTATATGAATTTGAATAGACTATTTTTTCGATTTAGACCTAAAAATAATCGACACCAAGAAACCGAACACAAGAGCTGCCGCAATACCGCCCGACGCTGCAGTTAAACCGCCTGTGAATATTCCCAAAAAGCCTTTTTCCGAAACGGCTTTTTCCACACCTTTGCAAAGATTATATCCAAACCCCGTCAGCGGAACGGTTGCACCGGCTCCCGCAAAATCAACCAACGGCTGATATATTTTTATAAGCTGTAAAAATACACCGACCACAACAAACGTAACCAAAATTCTTGCCGGAGTCAATTTTGTTTTGTCTATCAAAATCTGACCTACCGCACATATAAGACCGCCTACTATAAATGCCTTTAAATAGTCCATTTTTCTCCCTCCTAAATTTCTATTGCAACTGCGTGAGCGATTGCCGGAATACTCTCGCCCTGTTCTATAATCATAGGATTCATCAACGCACCGGTCGCCATAACAAGCACCTTACTTAGATTATGTCTTTTAAGTTCTCTGTACACATATCCGCAAAAAACACTGCCGCAGCAACCGCAACCGCTGCCGCCTGCGTGAACGTCCTGTTCCTCAATATCGAAAATCATTTTACCGCAGTCCTTATGCTTTGTTCGTATGTCAAAGCCTTCTTTCAGCATTAGCTCCACAAGAATGTCCGAGCCGACAACCCCCAAATCACCAGTAAGTATCATATCGTAATAATCGGGAGTTCTGTGTGTGTCGTTAAAATGTGCGATAAGCGTATCAATCGCCGCCGGTGCCATAGCCGCACCCATATTGCTTATATCCGTTACGCCTTTGTCTATTACTTTTCCCGTTGTGACGTGCGTTATTTTCGGACCTGTTCCCTTTGATGACAATATCGCACACCCTGCACCCGTAACGGTCCATTGTGCCGACGGTGTACGCTGACCGCCGTATTCAAGCGGATTTCTGAACTGAATTTCCGATGAACAAAAATGGCTTGAAGTAAGGCACATTGCATAATCCGCAAATCCGGCACTGACAATCATACTTCCGATTGACATACTCTCAGTCATAGTTGAACACGCACCGTACAATCCCAAAAACGGTATATCAAAATCTCTGACGCTGTAATGTGCGCCCACGCACTGATTTAACAAATCGCCTGCAAGAATGTAATCTATATCGCTTTGTTGTAATTTTGCTTTTTCAAGTGCTAAAAGTGCGGTCTTTTTTTGGAGCATACTTTCCGATTTTTCCCACGACTTTTCACCTAAAGTATCGTCGTCAAGTATTACGTCAAATGTACTTTTAAGCGGTCCTTTTCCCTCTTTTTGACCCACTGTCGAGGCGGTTTCTATTATTATCGGCGGATTGTCAAACGTAACAGTCTGCCGTCCGAGTCTGTTATTCATATTATCATCTCCTTGTTTGTTAGTTTTCGTAAAAATACTTAATTTTATGCACAAAAAAATACACCTCTTAACATAGGTGTATTTTTGTTTGTCACCGATATTTTTTATACAGGATTGATTACCGACAATGCCGAATGTTCTTTGACGAAATGTTCTTCAAAACGTTTTTGAACATCTTCAAAAGTTATTGTCTTATACACATCGTAGAAATTGAAATAATCAATATCCATAAACAACATCTGTAAAAATGTCACTGCATAATCTTCTACATCATTCTGTGAACGGATATATTCGCCCCAAACAACCTTTTTAATTCTCTCAAAATCTTCTTTTGAAAGACCGTTCTTTCTTGTTTCTTCAACTTCGTTTATAACCGCCTCATACACTGCCTTAGGGTCACTGCTTTCACCGTCTATTGATGAATACGCATAATCGGGCTGCATTGTGTATTCAAGCGAAAATCTGTTGTTTATAAGTCCTTTTTCGTAAAGGCTCTTATAAAACTTTGAACTTCTTCCGAAAAGCATTTTTAAAATAATATTCGTTTCTATACTTTTCTTTAAAAGCTCATCACCGCCGAAACCGTTATTTGTATCTTTAAAACCTGTCATAAACAACGGCATTGCAACGCTCAAACTTTGTTCTGCATACTGTTTTGCCACTTCATCAGGCTCTGTCGGATATACCTTTTTAATCTTTTCTTCAAACGGCTCATTCTTCTTTACACCGTTTTCAATAACCTTAGAAATCTTAACAGGGTCAACATTTCCGACAACAACTATCGACATATTTGACAAGTTATAAAATGTATCGTAGCACTTATACAAATATTCAGGCGTTATATGGCTTATACTTTCAACCGTACCTGCAATTTCTTTTTTGACAGGGTGTTCTTTGTACAGGCAGTTCAGAAAATTAAAGAACAACTTCCAGCTTCCGCTGTCGTCATACATTCTTATTTCCTGTCCGATAATACCCTGTTCCTTTTGTACGCTTTCCTCCGTAAAATACGGACTTTGAACATAGTCCATAAGCGTTTCGATATTTTCTTCGATATTAGACGTTGCCGCGAACAGATACGCCGTTATATTAAATGATGTAAACGCATTTGCATTGCCGCCGTACTTTGAAAATTTATCAAATACATTACTGCCGTCCGGCTGGTCGAACATTTTATGTTCAAGATAATGTGCTATACCGTCAGGCACTTCCGTTAGCTCATTCTCACCCGGTACGACAAACTTTGAATCGACAGAGCCGTATCTTGTACCGAATATTGCATACGTTTTGCTGTAATCTTTTTTAGGAATTATATATATTCCGAGTCCTGAAGAATGTGTTGTGTAATACAGTTCCTCACCTGTTTTGTCATTTTTTCTGTACTGTAATTCCATTACGCATCCTCCTTTCCCGTTAAGAAATACACTGTTTCAAGTTTAACGTTTTTAAACACTCTTGCGGCGTCCTCCATCGTTATCTTGCTTATTTTTTCTTTAAGCGTGTCTATATCATAATCAGTTCCGACTATTTTCTGTCCCAAATAGAATGACTGCAACATATCTTGGTCGTCCTTGTATGATTCAAGCGAATTTATAATCGCATTAATGCTTGACTCATATTCAAGCTGTGATATTTCGCCGTTTTTAACATTCTCAAGCTGAACAAGTATTTCATCATATGCCTTTTGGAAATTCTTAAATTCAATACCTGCGTTTACAAACAAAGCGCCCTTGTTTTTGTCAAGACTACCCGAAGCATAATAGCACAAGCTAAGCTTTTCACGCACATTGTTAAACAACTTCGAGTGAGCACCGCCGCCGAATATACTGTTTGCAACCATCAATGCGGGATAATCGCTGTCTGCAGGCTTTATGCCTGTTGAAAATCCCATACAAAGTTTGCCTTGTACAACGTCCATTTTATCAGTAACGTTTTTAACTTCGTTCTTCGGAACATATATTTCCGTCTTGGGAATATCCGCATTCTTAAACGCAATTTTGCCTGTGTATTTCTTTATCTTTTCGGCAAGTGCATTTGCGTCCGCATCACCGCATATATAAATATCAATAACAGATGATGTAATAATATTCTCATAATGCTTTTTCAAATTGTCGGCAGTTATTTTATCAATACCCTCTTGTGTACCGAGTTTTGAAATTGCATAATTTTCACCCTCAAACATTGTTTCGATACAGCGTTCTACAGCATACTGACGCTTATCGTTCATCATTGCCATTATTCTGTCTTTTGCGTTTTTCTTTTCCTGTTCGACAATTTCATCGCTGAATGAAGTTGATTCAAACATTATTGAAAGCATAAGGTCAATAACACTGTCACAAAGTTTTTCACCGTTCGGTGCATATTTATCGGAAATTGTTTCAAATGCAACGTGCAAAATATGGTCGTCACCGCGTTTTAGGACTCCGACACCGACTCCGGCACCGTACAGATTTTCAAGATACTTTGAAATCGCCTCACTGTCACTGCAAAGTCTGCAACCTCTTTTAAGCACATAAGGCAAAAGTGCGTTAAGCGACGATTCTTCTTCGTTTAAATCTCTGTGAATATATACGTCAATCGTAGTTGTTTTCAACTTCGTCATAGGTATATAATACAGATTTATATTTGAATTTATATTAATACTTTCCATTCCGTTTCTCCTTTACTGTTTTTAATATATTTTACCCCAAAACAAACCATATGTCAATCATCGAAAATCCTCAAAAATTACATCTATGATGTGATTTTTAGAACTGTCAACGAACTTAAACATAGCTTTCTATATCCCTTAATGTCATATCTCGGTGCAGTGCAAGATTAATTCCGTTTGCAACAGTTTTAGCCGTTCTTTCGATTACGAGGTCAATATCCTTTGTCGTAACCATAAGCGGTGCAAGTTCTTTGGGTATTTCAACCTTTGATATTGTTGCGGCGTCTATAACTGTCGGTACACCTATTGCAATCACCTTTGCACCAATCGTTTCTTTATTAAGACATTCTCTGTTATTTCCCACGCCGGCACCCGGCTGAATACCTGTATCCGATATTTGTACAGTGGTTGAAACACGTCTTATATCCGCCGCCGCCATTGCGTCAACGGCGATAATAAGATTCGGTTTCACCTTTTCGCTTACCGCCTTGATAATCTCCGCAGTTTCAATGCCTGTTGTTCCGAGAACTCCGGGTATCAACGCACATACACCGCTTATATTATCATCAAAAAAATCTTTCATATTCTGTTTTATATGATGTGTCACCAACAGCCTTGACACCACTTCCGTACCGAGTGCGTCAGGCGTTATGTCACGGTTTCCGAGTCCTACGACAAGTGTAAGGCTGTCACTTTTTATATCGGCCATTTTACGAATTTCCTCCGAAATAAGAGTGCATACCCTTTCGTATATATCAATACTGTATTTCAAATTCGGCGACTCAATCGTTATATAATTGCCTATCGCCTTGCCGAGTGCCTTACTTCCGTTTTCGTTTGTTATTTCTATATTCGTAACGGTTATTCCGTCCTCTGTACGCACATCGGATATAACACCGTCTATTTCTGTTGCATTTTTCGCCTCACATCTGCTGAGTTCGTGTGCCTCCACCGCCAAGTCTGTTCTTATATTCTGCATTTATACAATCTCCTTTTTTCATCTATCTTTTGAAAAAACAGAGATTATTATACAAAAAAGAGCGATACGGTTGTATCGCTCATCTTTTCGATTATTTTCCAAGTGCATTGTCTATATCTGTTTTTAGTTTATCCTTGTCACTGCACTTAAATTCAATAGCCGAGATATTGTTTGATGTATCAAGCATAATAAGTGCCGGAGTTTGGTCTTTTACCAATGAGAAGTTTTCAAGTGCCTCAGGATTTTCGTCAACATTTACAAGTTGAAAGTTGATTTTGTCCTTATATTCGTTTTCAAGTTCAGTGTACATTGTGTTTGTTGCGTCAAAGTTATCGTCCGCATTTGCCACAAAGTACATAAATGTAGGAGTTACTTTTTCTGTGCTTTCTGTTTGTGCTGTGTCTGTGCCTGAATTATTTGTACTTCCGCAGCCTGCAATCATTCCGACTGCCATAACGGCTGACATTGCCAATGCTATAATTTTCTTTTTACTCATCATCATTCTCACCTTTCAATTTATCTTTCATTATATCTAAAGCACGATTTGCTATTTTATTATAGCGTTCGGCTTTATTTCTTATTCTTTCGTTAAGTCCGTCTATAATGCCGAAATTCGCATTCATAGGCTGGAACTTTGTATTTGCAGAATTTGAAATATAAAGCGGTAATGCCCCGATACAAGTTTTTGAATCGGTTTCAAACATATCTTTTCCGTTAAGCATAGCCGCCATATTATATCCGGCAAGTATTCCGCTTGACGCCGACTCAACATAACCTTCGACACCGGTTATCTGTCCCGCAAAAAATACTTTCGGGTACTTCTCCATTTGATAATACTTATTTAAAAGCGTCGGAGAATTTATATAAGTGTTTCTGTGCATAACTCCGTAACGCACAAATTCGGCATTTTCAAGTCCCGGAATCATTGAGAACACGCGTTTTTGCTCTCCCCATTTCAAATTCGTCTGAAAACCGACAAGGTTATAGAGCGTACCCTCTTTATTATCCTGTCTTAGCTGAACAACCGCATATGCGTCGTCCTTGCCCGTCTTTGGATTGACAAGACCGACAGGTTTTAACGGTCCGAACACAAGCGTCTGTTCGCCTCTTTTTGCCATAACCTCGACAGGCATACAGCCCTCAAAAACCTTTTGATTTTCAAATTCTTTAAGCGGTGCTGTTTCAGCCGTGATAAGCTCGTTATAAAAAGCGGTATATTCCTCTTTTGTCATCGGACTGTTGATATAATCGGCAGTACCTTTATCGTATCTTGCCGCTTTGAAAACTTTGTCTTTGTCAATACTTTCTTCCGTCACAATCGGTGCGGCTGCGTCATAAAAGTACAACTCGTCCGAACCTGTAATTTTCTTTATTTCATCGGCAAGTCCGTCCGAAGTAAGCGGACCTGTTGCGATTATTGTATATTCATCGGGATTGATTTCCGTAACTTCTTCATTAAATACGGTTACACGCGGATGATTTTTAATTTTTTCCGTTATATGCTTTGCAAAAACATCTCTGTCAACCGCCAAAGCACCGCCCGCGGGCACACGGCTTATATCAGCCGCCTCCATCATAACCGAATCAAACATACGCATTTCTTCTTTTAAAAGACCGCACGCATTTTCAATTCTGTCAGCCTTCAAAGAGTTTGAACACACAAGTTCCGCAAAATTTTCATTTGAATGTGCCGGTGAATACTTTACCGGTTTCATTTCGTAAAGGTCAACGTCAATTCCCTGCTTTACAAGCTGCCATACCGCCTCACAACCGGCAAGTCCGGCTCCTATAACTTTTACTTTCACTTCTTTTCGTCCTTTAACTTTCTCTCATATTTACAATCTTCATTATAGCAGAAAATCTTACCGTTTCTGCCTTGCTTTTTAAGGAGCAAGCCGCCGCACTGCGGACAAGCCTCGTCCTTAACAGGCATATCCCATACCATAAAGTCACACTTCGGCGAATGTTCACAACCGTAGTAAACCTTACCTCTCCTTGACTTTTTAACAAGTATTTCACCGCCGCACTTAGGGCATTTCGCACCTGTTTCTTCACGGATAGCCTTTGTATTTTTACATTCTGGATAACCCGGACAAGCCAAGAATTTACCGAATTTACTCAGCTTGTACACCATTTTTCTTCCGCACTTTTCACATACGACATCCGATTCTTCGTCTTTAATCTGAATTTTTTCAATGTTCTTCTGTGCCTTTTCAAGTGTATCCTTAAATGACGGATAAAAATCGTTAATCAGCTTTTTCCAATTCAATTCGCCTTCTTCAACGCTGTCAAGCTCTTTTTCCATATCAGCCGTAAATTCAACGTCCACAATATCCGAAAAGTTATTTTTCATAATTTCCGACGTAACAAATCCAAGCTCTGTCGGAACAAGCTGTTTCTTACTTCTTACGACATATCCTCTTGACACGATTGTTGAAATAGTCGGTGCGTACGTTGACGGTCTGCCTATGCCGTTTTCTTCAAGCTCCTTGATAAGCGTAGCGTCCGAATATCTTGCGGGAGGTTGAGTAAAGTGTTGCTTTTCCTCCGAACTTTTAAGTGCAACGGTTTGATTTTCTTCAAGGTTAGGAAGCATTTTTTCTTTCTTTTCCTTGTTGTCCGTTGACTCAACGTACACCGTCATATAACCCTTAAACTTTATGTTTGAACCGCTCGCCTTAAATGTATGACCGTTTGCGTCAATAGTTACCTGCATTGTGTCATATACCGCACTTGTCATCTGACTTGCGGCAAATCGTTCCCAAATAAGCTTATAAAGTCTGTATTGGTCGTTTGTAAGTTTATCCTTAATGTCAATCGGCTTTATGTTTATTGAAGTCGGTCTGATAGCCTCATGGGCGTCCTGTGCATTCTTTTTTGTCTTGTATTGCTTTGCCTTTACATATTCGCTTCCGTAATTTTCAGTCAAATATGCAACCGCCTCTTTCTGTGCGTCGTCGGCAATTCTTAGCGAATCTGTTCTCATATACGTTATAAGACCTATTGTTCCTATCTTTCCGCCAAGGTTAATACCTTCGTAAAGAGTTTGTGCAATCTGCATTGTTTTTGCCGCTTGGAAATTATACTTTCTTGACGCGTCCTGCTGCAGAGTACTTGTCGTAAACGGCGGTTGAGGATTACGCTTTTGCTGACCTCTTTTAACCTTTTCTATAACAAAATCGGCATTTGCTATTGCGTCCGAAACTTTCTTTGTTTCTTCGGCATTGTTTAGCTTTACTTCTTTGCCCTTTTCACCGTAATATTTTGCATTAAAATCTTTTTTACTTTTCGGATCATGCAAAACCGTTTCGATTGACCAATATTCCTGAGGAGTAAAGTTTTCGATTTCTTCTTCCCTGTCACATATAAGCTTTGTCGCAACAGACTGTACACGACCGGCACTAAGTCCTCTTTTAACCTTTTCCCAAAGAATAGGACTGATTGTATAACCCACAATTCTGTCAAGCACACGTCTTGCCTGTTGTGCGTCAACAAGGTCCATATCAATCTTTCTCGGCTGTTTTATTGCCGCCTTAACGGCTGTTTTTGTAATTTCGTTAAACGTTACACGGCAATTTGACTCGGGGTCTATTTTAAGTGCCTCCGCCAAATGCCAGCTTATTGCCTCGCCCTCGCGGTCCGGGTCAGTTGCGAGATAAACTACATCTGCTTTTTTAGCCTCTTTTTTCAGTTGTGTAAGCAGCTGTCCTTTACCGCGTATTGTTATATATTTCGGTGTGTAATCATTTTCAAAGTCTATACCCATTTGACTTTTCGGAAGGTCGATTATATGCCCCATAGACGCCATAACTGTATAGTCCTTGCCAAGATATTTTTTTATTGTCCCCGCTTTCGCCGGTGACTCCACTATTAACAGCTTTTTCGTTGCCATATAATTTCCTCCGTATCTATAATTTCAGTTGATATTTACTTCCGGGAAGTTTCTTAACCAATCCCTTGACTTCAAGCATTATAAGCTTTGTATTTATTTCGCTTACGTTTCTTTTCAGTTCCCTTGAAAGTTCATCTATCTGCATATCGCTTTTCTTTAATATATCTATTATCTGTTTTTCAAATTCATTTAGTTTGCTGTATTTACTGTCATCAACAGTTTTTTGTATCGGCTCACTTTTTACCTTTTTAGGTATAACTTTTTCGGCATACGGATATTCGCTTATTATATCCGCTGCGCCGTTTATCAGTTTTGCACCCTGTTGAATGATTTTGTTCGTTCCCAAGAAATTTGTATCTGTAATATTTCTCGGTACCGCAAATACATCTCTGTCATTTTCAAGTGCATATTTTGCTGTTATAAGCGCGCCGCTCTTTTCCGGTGCTTCCGTTACGAGTATTCCGCGTGACAGTCCCGCTATAATTCTGTTCCTTGCAGGAAAATGATTTCTTATAGGCGGTGTACCGGGTGCGTATTCTGATATTATACAACCCTTTTCGGTAATTGCTTTGACAAGTTCAACATTTTCCGACGGATACACTATATCAAGTCCGCTGCCGACAACACCGACCGCCACTCCGCCGACATCAAGTGTTGCCCACGCACCGACCGTATCAATACCTCTTGCCAGTCCGCCGACAGTCACCGCACCGTATTGTGCCAATTCGCGACATATCCTGTCAGTCACAACCCGTCCGTATTCCGATGAATTTCGTGTACCCACAACGCCTATTGTAAGCACCTTATCAAGCTCCAACACCTTGCCCTGTATATACAAGACATACGGCGGACTTGATATATTCTTTAATATTTGCGGATAGCTTTCACTGTCGTAAACCAATATTTTCTGATTTAATTTTGCGGTTTGTTCAAGTATTTTTTCTGCTTTGGATAAATCCTTGTCTGCAAGACTTGATTTTATTTTGTCACTCAAACCGTATATATTATTGAAGTTTTTTGAAAAATATATTTCTTCAACAGTTTTAAAATACTCTAAAAGTACTTTAATTTTTGATGGCGTAACACCGTATTTAGTTGTAAGCCATAACCAATAAAGTATATGTTCCATCAATCCACCACCTAAAATACATCTGTTACATTACTACAAATCTCAAAAATTGTCAAGACCTTTGGCGAACAAGTTCGTACATTAATATCGCCGCCGCAACTCCCGCATTTAGCGATTCGGCTTTCCCCAAAATCGGAATTTTAACGCATTGACACATTTTCTGAACATCTTCCGATATTCCGTTTGCCTCATTTCCTACTATTATAATAGTAGGTTTTTTCATATCCGCACTGCGGTAATCTATTGTATTGTCACCAAGTGCACCGCCGATAAGCTGAAAACCGCTGTTTTTGTATTCGCTGAGTTTTTCATATGACACACCTGTTACAACTCTCATATTGAAAAATGAACCCATACTTGAACGCACCGTTTTCGGACTGTATAAATCAACGCACCCATCCGACAACAACACTCCGTCAAATCCTGCCGCATCAGCCGTTCTGATTATCGTTCCGAGATTACCCGGGTCATTTATACAGTCGCAATATATATACGATTTTTCCGTGTTGGGTTTAAAATCGGTTTCATCTTCGATTTTCACAACCGCAAGTATGCCCTGCGGTGCTTTTGTATCGCACATTTTCATAAATACGTCGTCTTGTACCTTGTATAATGAAATATCTTTTGGATATTTGAATTTTTCGTTTTCAAAAAAACTGTCCGATACATATAGTGCCGTTATCTCCCTTTCGGAATTTAATGCGTCCAATACCGATTTTATTCCTTCTATTGTATACTCACCGTATTTCTGCCTTGATTTTTTCTGCGACAGCGATTTTACATATTTGCATTTATTGTTTGATGAAGAAGTAATCTCTAACATAAATCATTTCCTTATCTATTCTATATAAGTATTTTCAACTAATTATATACCCTTTTTTTGAAATTGGCAACAATTAATTTAAGTAACAAAAAAATTTCGTGCAACGTATTATACCATAAGAACTTTTAAGGAGATGATTTTAGTGGAAACAAATGTACTGTTCGCATTGTCGCTGACGGTTATGGCAGGACTGGCAACCGGAATCGGCAGTATAATAGCATTGTTTGCAAAAACCACAAATACAAAGTTTCTCGCCAGCTCGCTCGGATTTTCAGCCGGAGTAATGATATACGTTTCAATGATTGAAATTTTTCAGAAGTCACGCACATATATCGCGTCAGCTACAAATGACACTGTGGGATATTATATCGCGGTAGTATCATTCTTTGTCGGAATACTTCTTATCGGACTTATAGACTACTTTGTGCCGTCAACAGAGGGTGATATAGGTAATCTGACCGAAAACGAAACCCGCTCGATTGCCCTAAAACGTATGGGATTTATGACCGCCCTCGCAATCGGTATACATAACTTCCCCGAAGGCCTCGCAACCTTCACCTCCGCCCTAAAAGACCCTCATCTCGGGCTTGCCATAGCTGTATAGATAACAACAAGATACCCAACCAAAAAGAACATAAGCATTTTGCCTATGTTCTTTCTTAATTTGTATAGGTTATTCTTGAATAAAATCTTCAATCACATCTTGCAAATGACAGGGTGACAATCCGTACTGGTTTAGCCTGTCTATCAGCTCCGTCACTTCTTCCTTATTCGGCGACACATCTTTGACAGACACTTCATCACATTTAATGCCGTATGTGGTCTTGACCGCTCCATCAATATTCTTTTTGTCTTGCGTAATTGTATACATAGTTATATCTTAGTCCTTTCTCCCCCCTATGTTATATAATACAACATATGTCACTAAATTACAATATTGTTTTATGTTTTGTAAATGAATTGTAAATCGCAAGTAAAAAAAATAAGGGTGGCTATTTACCACCCTCAAAACTACTTATCATACATACCACATCTGTACTCCCTGCAAATTGTTCGTAGGTCCTTATAAGATAGTCCCAATCTTCCTTGCTCGTCACCGACCAATGCGCCGTAATCTTGCGCAGCTTGTACTGCCGTTCTTGCCCACGATGGCATGTTGCCATCGTTATAGTCATACACCATTGTACTTTGCACTACGGCTTTCAATTCCTTATTCTCTGCTTGGAGCGCTGAAATAGCCGCCGCCTGTTTCTCTATTAGATTTTTTAATTCATTGTACTGCTCCATTGTCAGTCCCTCCTCATTTCTTAAAATCGCCTTAACCTTTTCTTTGAATGTCGTCCAACCGGCACTGTTCTCAGTTGCCCACTGTGCCGGACACTGTTTGTCCCACACGTCATAGTGGCGCAAAACAAATATATCAACTGTATCTGCCGTAATACCTATGTATTTACACAATTCAGCACATAAATAGGCGGTATTGTTGATTGTTTTTTCTGACACAATAGAATTACCACTACAACACATTTCAATGGATATGCTGTTTATGTTGCGGCACTCGGCGTGTTTATATACCTTTGTGCCACCAACAGCCCATGCAGCATTATTTAATGCGACTGATTGATAGCAACTATCATCATCAGTAAACAAATGTGCCGATGCACCTCGTAAACCATTATGAAAATATGTTGCATTTGCTTTTGCGGTGTCCTTCTTGTTTCCGGTGTAGTGAATTACAATAAACTTCACCAAACGACTACTGTATGTGTAATAGTTTGCCGATGATGACTGTATTGACGTATCAATGTCAATACCATTGAACTGTTTGATTGGGAAACCATCATTTATTGTCCTCATTCTTATCCCCCTCATCTGTCATATCATCAAGCTTTTTACTTGCCACTTCCAAGCCTTTTGTTAAAAACTTCGGAACATCTACGCCTATTTCTATCAGATTTTCAATTATTGAACGTATTTCATTGATTATAAATGTAGCCAATACAAACCAACCTATAAATGCGGATATTCCTAAATCAATACCAATAATATTGCCTATATCTTTGAAAGTGTATGACATGAAAAAGGCTATAAATATTACAATCCAATAACC
>OLNX01002252.1_pt1 | contig 14662 bp, 13 predicted proteins | sample 1672611 | NCBI WGS metagenome assembly OLNX01 (sample SAMEA3136705, study PRJEB25190) | human gut metagenome | reverse complement strand
AGATGCCAAAATCACATTCTCGTTATCCTCCGGAAATTGACCAACATGCGGACGAGCGATGCTCGCCCCTACGGGTACAGAGGTTGTTGAACATTGCTGCTTCTAATTAAGAGCGCAAGTGCAAAAACGACAAATACCAATCTCACCGGTCGGGTTATGGCAAAAGAGATTATTTAAAGCGTAGCAACGAAATGAAAAAGCCCTATGCTTTAAACAGCAGCATGCCGCCGGTCATGAGGGCAAGGCCGGCGTATTTTGTCCAGCCGAAGGCTATTTTCTCGCTGCCCATAAGCCCGAAGGCGTCGATAAGCGCGGCTATCAGGAGCTGCGAAATGAGGATGATGGATATCGCCAGCGTGGTGCCGAGGCTTTTGATGCCGAGCATGACGGTCAGCGTTATCACGATGCCGAGCACGCCGCCGAGCCAGTAGAGCTTGTTGACCTGCCCCAGCGCTGTGAAGCTGCCCTGCCGCCAGAATATGAGCACGATTAGCGCCAGCGCAAAGGCCGTGCCCTGGACGAAGGCGTTGGCCTCCATGTTGCCTATGCCCTCGCCCAGCCGCGTGTTCATAACGCCCTGAACGCTCATCGCCATACCGGCCACGATACTGAAAACTATTCCCCAAAGCATAATCGATCTGCGGAGCCTTTTAGGCTCCATCCCTCCTTATTTTTTGTCCGCGGCTATTGCCATGTCTGCGGGATTGTGATAAAATCCGTAATACAAGCACAAATGTAAGCCGGTTGCAGACAAGAGGTGTTGATATGGCTGTTGCGAAACCAAAATATTATCTGGTCGAGGCGTCTGCGCTTCCCGAGGTTTTTGTGAAGGTAACGGAGGCGAAATCCCTGCTTGAGACGGGCGAGGCGCGCACCGTCGCCGAGGCGGTGGAGCGTGTCGGCCTGAGCCGCAGCGCCTTTTACAAGTATAAGGACTGCATCGCGCCCTTCCGCGATATGAAGCGGGACACCATCATGACCTTCCACATCAAGCTGCACGATAAGCCCGGAACGCTTGCCTCGGTACTGTCTATTTTTACCGAGTCGGGTGCAAATATACTCACGATAAACCAGTCTATCCCGGTAAACGGAGTGGCGGTCGTCACGATATCCATAACGACGGAGACTTTTATCATCAGCACCGAGGAGCTTATGTCGCGGCTGTACGCGGTGGCGGGCGTTGCCGACGTCGGGCTTATGGCGGGCTGAGGGGCAAGCGAACGGTATATTGAATAATATGAGGTAGGGTACGGAGTACCCTACTTCTTTTTATTAGGTGGTAACAATGTTAACTGTTCAGAAATTCGGCGGCAGCTCGGTGGCGGATGCCGGGAAAATAAAAAGAGTTGCCGGAATAATCGCCGAGCGAGCACGCGACGGCGGCTCCGTCGTCGTTGTGCTGTCGGCGCGGGGCGACACTACGGACGAACTTATAAGCGACGCAGCGTCTATAAGCTCCGAGCCTCCCAAGAGGGAGCTTGACGTGCTTCTGAGCACGGGGGAGCTGAGCAGCGTCGCGCTTATGGCGATGCAGCTTGCGAAAATGGGTCTTAACTGCGTGTCGCTGTCCGGGCGGCAGGCGGGTATCATGACCGACGTAAACCACGGAGAGGCGAAGATAACGAACATAAATACCGATAGAATAAGCCGGGAGCTGGGCGCGGGCAGGATAGTTCTTGTCGCGGGCTTTCAGGGCGTAAGCGAAAACGACGATATAACGACGCTCGGCCGCGGCGGCTCGGACACGACGGCGGTGGCGCTTGCGGCGGCGCTGCATGCCGACCGCTGCGAGATATACTCCGATGTTGACGGGATATACACGGCAGACCCCCGCCTTGTTACCGGAGCGAGGAAGATGGACGCGATAGATTATGAGGATATGCTGCGGTTATCGCTTGGCGGCTCGCAGGTGCTCCACTCGCGCTCGGTCGCGGCGGCAATGAAGTACGGGGTGGAGGTCTGGCTGCTGTCAAGCTATGTCAGCGCGCCCGGAACGAGGCTTGCGCGGCTCGACGGCAGACCCGATATATGCGGGATCACGCGGGATAAGGCACTTAGCCGCATAAGCATTGTCGGCAAAGGCGTCGGGCGCAGGACGCTTGCCGAGGCGGTAGCGGCGCTCTCTCAGCACGATATTCTGACGCTGTCGGCCGATACCGGCGATGGCGTGTGCGAGCTCACGGTGGAGCCGCAGCACGTCATGCCCGCCATGGAGATCCTGCATAAGCAGTTTTTCCTTTCGTTGTCACATTCTAAATAGACGCTTTTGCGTCAGCCCGACCGGTGAGATTTCAACTAATCTGTATTGCACTCGCGCATTTAATTAGTGCATATAAAACTTTCGGAGGCAATCATTCGGTTGCCTCCGTTTTTTGTTTATTACTATTGTTTATAATCGGGCTGACGCAATAACGACTATTTGAAACGTTGCAACGAAAGGAAAAAATCATTTTTTATATGTCAGCTTGGGTCTGTAGTATTCAAATATGACCGCGTCGTGACCTTTTTCATTCAGCCACTCGTGGCTGGTCCAGCATATCTTCATGGCGCCCAAAAGCTCCGACAGCCTAACGCAGAACGGCTTTTCCGCGAGCTTATACGCGATAAACTGCGGCCGGCCGAGGAAGTTTAAAAGCACATTGCCCAGCAGGAAGCCGGTGACGGGGTTGACCTCGCCGTTATAGGCCGAGGGCGGGTTTGCAAGCTGGCCGCGCATGACCTCGGGCGCGTTGCGCTTAAACCAGCGGACGATGAATGGGTTGAAGCTCTCAATGCAGTAATCGCCGGAGTAGCGGCGCAGAAGCGCATAGGTCTTTTCGCACAGCTCCTTGTTGCGCCTGCCGTTTTTAAGCTCGACTATAAGCGCGCCGCGGCCCCTTACGGTCTTGAGCACCTCGGCAAAGGTCGGGATAGTCTCCTTCGTGCCGCACAGCGAGAGCTGCCTCAGTTCGGCGAGCGTCTTTTCGTCCACGCGGGAGTCGACGCCGCAGACGCGGTTTAGCGTATCGTCGTGGAAAACGATGACCTCTCCGTCCTTGGAAAGCTGAACGTCCAGCTCCATGCCGTAGCCGTATCTTGAAGCACGCTCAAAAGCGGCAATGGAATTTTCGGGTATGGATTTATCGCGCTTGTGCAGGCCGCGATGGGCAAAATTGCGCTGCTTGAAAGGCGCCTTCTGCTTTTTGCTTATCTTGCCGGGCGCAACGAGAAAAACAAGTCCCGCCGACACTGCGGCTCCGACCAGAGCTGCGTGAGATAAAAATTTCGACGAATCCTTCATAATGGGCACCTCCGTTTAAACTATTCTATATTTATTTTACACCAATAGTACGCCCGGGTCAAATATAAATAGGCCCCGACCGAAGAAAAATCGGCTCACGCGGGTAAAATCGCTATTGTGCAAAAGTGATTTTTGATGTAAGATTATCCCGATTGAAAGTACGGGAGGCTGCATATGAAACTTGACAATAAACGTACCATACTGACGGGACTTGCGTTCCTGTCAATCTGCGCTTTCTGGCAGATGTACAACAGCATCGTGCCGCTTATACTAACTAACACATTCCATCTCAACGAGACATATTCCGGCATTATCATGGCTGCCGACAACATCCTCGCGCTGTTCCTGCTGCCGCTGTTCGGCTCGCTTTCGGACAGGACGAATACCAAGATCGGCAAGCGCATGCCCTATGTGCTCTTCGGCACCGGCATCGCGATAATACTGATGAACATTCTGCCCATCATAGACAACAGCTATTCCGCCGCTCCCAGCGGCTTTAAGACCGCGTCCTTCATCGTCGTGCTGGGTCTGCTGCTTGTCGCCATGGGAACCTACCGCTCGCCCGCGGTCGCGCTCATGCCGGATATTACCCCCAAGCCCCTGCGCAGCAAGGCAAACGCCATCATTAACCTCATGGGCGCGCTCGGCGGCGTGATCTACCTCGTCGTTGCCGCCGTAATGTACCCCAACAGCAAGGTCGCAAACCTTGCGCATGTAAACTATCAGCCTCTTTTCATCGTCGTGGCGTCTATAATGTTCGTCGCGATAGCGGTGCTGTTTTTAACGGTCAAGGAGCCGAAGCTCGTCGCCGAGCAGCGCGAGCTTGAGGCAAAGCACCCCGAGTGGAACCTCGCCGAGGACGACGGCAGCGGCAACGAGACTCTGCCCGCCGGCGTCAAAAAGAGCCTCGGCTTCCTGCTGGCGTCGATTGGCCTGTGGTTTATCGGCTACAACGCGGTCGAGACGTGGTTTACCACCTATGTAAGCAACGTCATGGGTCAGGCGCTCGGCGGAGCCTCCACCTGCCTGCTCATTGCAACGGGCGGCGCTGTCGTGAGCTATATCCCCATCGGCGTGCTCGCATCCAAGATCGGCAGGAAAAGAACCATCATGGGCGGCATCATCCTGCTGGCAAGCTGTTTCGGCCTGGGCTATTTCCTCACGACTACATACAGCGAGATCAATCTCATCATGTTCATCGTGTTCGCGCTCGTCGGCCTTGCGTGGGCGGCGATAAACGTAAACTCCCTGCCCATGGTCGTTGAGATGTGCAAAGGCTCGGATATCGGCAAATTCACCGGCTACTACTACACCTTTTCCATGGCTGCGCAGGTCATAACCCCCGTTCTGGCGGGCTATCTCATGCGCAACGTCGGCTACACGACGCTCTTCCCCTATGCCGCGCTGTTTGTGGCGCTGAGCTTCGTCACCATGCTGTTTGTCAAGCACGGCGATAATAAGCCCGAGGCGAAGAAGGGGCTGGACGCGTTTGAGGACATGGACGACTGATATGAATATCTGCATTTTCGGCGCCTCCGGCAGAGCGCTGGACGAGATATACTACAAAGAGGCCGAGCGCCTCGGCGCTCTCATCGCGCAGCGCGGGCACGCTCTGGTGTTCGGCGGCGGCAGAGAGGGACTCATGGGCGCGGCGGCTCGCGGCGCGCATGAAAACGGCGGCAGGATAATCGGCATCGTCCCGCGCTTTTTCGACGAGCCGGGCATAATCTACGAGCACTGCGACGAGCTTATTTTCACCGAGACCATGCGCGAGCGCAAGCAGCTCATGGAGGAGCGAAGCTCGGCCTGCGTCGTGCTGCCCGGCGGCATAGGCACGTTTGAGGAATTTTTTGAGATGCTCACGCTAAAGCAGCTCGGCCGCTCGGACAGGGCGATAGCACTGCTCAATACAAACGGCTACTATGCGCCGATGCTGCATATGTTAGAGGAGACTGCGCGCGGCCGCTTCATGTCCCGCGCCTGCCTTGAGCTGTACGAGCCTGTGGACACCCCCGAGCAGGCGCTCGACTATATCGCGCGCTATGTTCCGCAAAAGGGCAGTATCAGGCGGCTTGAGGACTACAACAAATGAGCACTGTTCAAAATCGCAGACACGATATTGCTATCGTTTTCATTTCAAGCTTTTTCTTCCTGTCAAGTCCGATGCTTGTCACCCCTATAATTGCGGGCTATTCGGAAAGCTTGGGGGCAAGCGCGGCAATGATGGGCGTCATTGGAGGGCTCATGAATATATGCGCCCTTTTTTGCCGGCCTTTCTTTGGGAATCTGGCAGATCAGGTAAGTAAATATAAGCTGTCGTTCATTGGAGCGGCTCTGATGGCGGTTTCATGCATCGGCTATATCGTCGCGAGCAGCCCCGCTTTTTTGATCGTTTCCCGCATTGTAAACGGAGTTGGATGCGCCTGCTGCTCTGTCTGCATGACTACATGGATGTCAAATCTGCTGCCGCAGGATAAAATAGGCTCCGGGATAGGAACATACGGAACAATGAACGCCCTCGCTATGGCCATCGCACCGGCCATAGGCTTGAGCATGTATGAAAAGTTGGGGTATAAAGCGGCGTTTGCGGTCGCCGCGATATTTTCCGCGTTAACGGTGCTGATGATCCAGTTTGTACATGATAAGGGCGAGCCTGTATCGTCGAGAGAAGTAAACGCAGGCGAGCGCCGAAAGCTGGAGATCGCAGATAAAAAGGTCATACCCGTTGCGGCTATCATTATGCTGTTTACGATCCCGTATTGCGCGACGCAATCATTTTTGGTGAGCTATGTTGCCGCGAAGCATTTGAATGTTACGGTCACGCTCTTTTTCCCGCTGTATGCTGTGATGTTATTTGTGCTGCGCATATCGCTGAGGAATCTTTTTGACAGGAAGCCGTTTTCCTTTTTCATGATTCTGAGCTCCGTGAGCGCTGCAATAAGCATTCTCGCGCTGACTGTTATGAAAAATAATTATTTAATTATTCTTGCGGCGCTGTTTATGGCCGGCGGCTATGGCATCATGTGCTCTGTCTGTCAATCAAAGGCCATTTTGTTGGCGGATAAAGAAAAAAGAGGGCTTGCCACCAGCACATATTACATCGGGTTTGACTTGGGAATGTCCTTGGGCCCGATCATAGGCGGCATACTGTATGGGCATGTTGATATAAACTATTTTTATCCATGCCTTGCGATTACGGTGCCCTTAGGCATAGTTGTGTTTTTGCTGAATAAAAATAAACTCTGCCGCTGACGCGGGGTCAATTCGGCGGCTGCTGCCGCAGAGCGATCCGCGTTGAGGCTCAAAATAATCTCTATTGCGGTATCCCGACCGGTGATAATGGCAATTGTAGTTACTGCACTCGCGCACTAAATCAGAACGGCAGAGTTTAGATTATATATAAAGCCTTCCCCTCGTTTTTTATTCATTGTTTACTCAGGGGGAAGGCTTTTTATTATATTACAATATTTTGTGATTATCTTGACACTTTGTGGCAAACAATATATACTTTATTTATTAGAAAACGGAAAAATCTAATACCTGGAGGGAACCATGAAAGACCTAAAGCACCTTATCTACTTCGAGCATCTGCTGGACGAGGCGGCCAACGAGCTTGTGCTTCAGGCTGTCGGCGAGGGCAGGCACGCCGTGGGCTACACCTGCTATCACATGCCGGAGGTGCTGCTCAACCTCGACAACTGCTTCTCCGTCCGGCTCAGAGCGCCGCGCACGGGCAGCGTCGATATCTCAACCTATTACATGACAAACTATCTGTGCGGCTACTCAAAGGCGCTCGTCGAGCGCGGCATCGAGGGCGGGTATAACTTCCTGTCGGCACTCGCGGGCGGCGAGACCTGCTCGGAGATGAACAGAACCCTTGAGCATTTCGAGCTTTTAAAGCTCGTTCCGAACGAAAACTTTTTCGTATCATTCATCGACGTGCCGTTTAAGGTCACGCCCCACGGCCTCAAGCACTACAAAAACCAGATAACGAAAAAGGTGCTTGAGCCTCTGCACGAGCGCTACGGCACCGACATCTCCGACGCAGCCATAAGAAAGGCCGTCGCAGAGCACAACGAGGTCTGCCGCATCCTCACCGAGATCGGCGATTTCCGCAAAAAAGATAACCCGCCCATCACGGGCTATGAGTACCACGTCCTCTGCCTCGTGTCATACTGCTGCCCGAAGTACCTTATCGTCGATAAGCTCAGGGAAACGCTCGAGGAGGTCAGGACCCGCAAACCCGACGATAAAAAGCAGCACCGCGCAAGGGTTGTCGTCGTCGGCTCGGAGATAGACGATCTCGACTTCACCCGCACCGTCGAGCAGTCCGGCGCGCTCATAGTCGCCGACCGCTTTTGCTTCGGCTCCTTCCCCGGCAGGCAGGAGATAATCCTGAGCGATGACGAGCCTGCGCTCGATCAGGTCTGCCGCATTTATCAGGCGACGAGCCAGTGCCCGCGCTACATGGAAAAGTCGAAGGTTCAGAACCGCTACGACTTTGTCGATAAGCTCGCGAAGGACTTCAACGCCCAGGGCATACTGTACGAGCAGATGAAGTTCTGCGAATTCTGGGGCTACGAGCGGGCGCTGGCGTCCCACGTCATGACGGAGCTTTACAACTATCCCGCCGTCTGCGTTGACAGGGAATACACCGGCAACGCCTCCGGCCAGCTCCGCACCCGCGTGCAGGCATTTGTCGAAAGCCTTGAGATAAAACAGATAAACAACGCGAAGGGAGGGCGCTGAAATGGCAGTTAAACCGAGAAATTTAGGTCTTACATACATTGACAAGACCGGCGTTCGCAAATGGCGCGAATGGCGCGGCATAAAGGATACCCTCGTCGATTACGCATGGTGGTGCGTCATGTGGAAGGACATGATAAAATTTGTCCTCAAATCTCCAATTCAGGTCGTCAAGGGCATATTCAGATACCGCTGGATGTTCACCTACCTCACTCTGCCGCAGTTTATCGACCGCCAGCTTGAGGGTATGCGCGGCACGCAGCTCAAGTCCGGCCATCTGCTCTACGACATCATAATCAAACACACCATCGACATCATTGCCGATACCTTCAACGCCGACCAGAAGATAGGCGGCAGCAAGGCTCTGGCCGATCGCATCGTCTGCTTCGACGAGCTTGTGCCGACCGAGCTCATGGCGGGCTTCCCGAACCTCATCGGCATCCCCGTCCAGACCATACCCATCTTCCTGTCGTCGATGATAAACCAGCAGCTCCCGCCGGTGTATCTCGACGCGATAGAGAATTTCGGCGTTCCCGCCGACGTCTGCCCCCTGCCGTCTGCCGAGGCCGGCGTCGCCGCAGAGGGCGACTTCCCCATCTTCGGCAAATGCTTCGTCGCCTGCAACATGCCCTGTGACGGCAGCATAATGACGACCTCGTTTCAGGATCGCTATTTCAAGCTCCCGACCTACTGCCTCGGCGTGCCGCTGCGCTACAACGACGATGTTGACGCGCAGGAATACGCCGTTGAGGAGCTGCGTGGCTGCATAGCCTTCATCGAGGAGCACACCGGCGAGAAGTTCGACTGGGAGGCGCTGCGCAGTGCGCTCGAGCGCTACAACGAGGTCACGCGCTTCCACCTCGATCTGTGGGAGATAAACCGCACGGATTATCCTCAAGTCACCGGCGCGACGCCGTGGCTCTACCGCATGTACTCCTACCACCTGCACGGCGGCACGGACGACCGCTTTTTAAAGGCCGACAACAAGGTGCGCAAGCTGATGACGCGCGCCTACGAAAAGCGTCAGCCCTGCGCGCTTGAACTGAGGCACAAGGCGCTTGTGTGGTCGTGTCCGGCAAACTACTACACGAACTTCGCAAACTGGCTCGAGCAGTGCTGGGGCATAGTTTCGGTGATGGATATGGAAACGCACATCTCCCAGATCATCATCGACACCTCCACGGAGCAGTCCATGCTCGAGGGCATCGCCCTGACTTTCCAGCGCGCCACAATGCGCAAGCACACCAAGGGCGGCTACCGCAACTCGGTGGACGAGATGTGGCGCGTTGCCGAGGAGTACAAGGTCGATACCATCATCATGTACGACCAGATCTCCTGCAAGGGCATGGACGGTCTTCAGGGCATCTTCGACGAGCAGGCGCGCGAGCGGAACATAAACTTCATCTGGGTGCAGCAGGATCTCATGGACCCGCGCACCATATCCCGCCGCGATATGCGCCGCCAGGTCAACAACTACATGACCAGCGTCCTGCGCGAGGAACCCCTCGACCCCACCCTCCTCGACTTCGACGACTGCGACGCTTTTTAGACCGCGTTAAGATCGGCAGTAGGTGTTTTTGCGATATCCCGACCGGTTATAATGGAATAATACGAACAACGGAGGCAACCAGATGATTGCCTCCGTTTAATATTTTATTTATTTAGCTTATTTATGCCTGTCTGCATTCTGCGCAGAGTTTCATCCTTGCCGAGGATGCGGCAGATCTCCACCGCGCCGCCGGGCGTTACCGCCTTGCCGGCCACGGCGATGCGCACCGGCCACATGACCTTCGCGTTCTTGCACTCGCACTGCGCCGCCATATCGGTCATCGCGCCGAGGATGCTCTCGTCGCTCCAGTCCTCAATCGCCTCGAACACGGGCAGCATCCTATTGAGCATCTCAAGCGAACCTGCCTCGTCGGTCTTGGATTTCTTGTGGACATAAAGCGAGGTGTCGTAATCGGGCAGCTCATCGAAAAAGTCGAGCTTTTCCGGGATATCCGACAGCACCTCCGTGCGCTGCTGGAGCAGGGCGGCGATCGCCGCGGGGTCGATATCGGGATTCTTCACCGCCTGACGGATAAACGGCTCGGCGGCCCTGGCAAAGTCCTCAGCGCTCATGGCCCGGATATATTCGCTGTTAAAATACTTGAGCTTTTCCACGTCGAAGATCGCGGGCGATTTGGATATGCCCTTTATCTCGAACACCTCCGCGAGCTCGGGGAGGGAGAATATCTCCCGCTCGCCGCCGGGGCTCCAGCCCAGCAGGGCGACGTAGTTTACGACTGCGTCCGTGAGATAGCCCTGCGCGATGAGATCCTCATACGAGGGGTCGCCGTGGCGCTTGCTCATCTTATTGTGCGCATCGCGCATGACAGGCGAGCAGTGGACATACGCCGGTACGTCCCAGCCGAAGCTGCGGTAGAGCAGATCGTACTTAGGCGCCGAGGACAGATACTCCGAGCCGCGCACGACGTGGGTTATGCCCATGAGGTGGTCGTCGATGACGTTCGCGAAGTTATAGGTTGGCAGACCGTCGCGCTTTATGAGCACCTGATCGTCGAGCGTTGAATTTTCGACCGTGATATCGCCGAATATCTCGTCGTGGAAGGTCGTTGTGCCGCCCTCGGGTATCTTCTGGCGGATAACGTAGGCTTCCCCGCTCGCTGCGCGATCATCGCTCTCGACGCGGCTGAGGCTGCGGCAGGGGTCGGCGGCTTTCTCAAAGCCCTCGCCCTCGGCGTCCGATTTTTCGCAGAAGCAGCGGTAGGCGCAGCCCTTTTCAATTAGCAGGTCTGCGTATTCCTTGTAAAGCCCACGGCGCTCGGTCTGGATATACGGGCCGACGGGGCCTCCGACATCCGGACCCTCGTCGTGGTCAAGCCCGCACTCGGCGAGGGTGCGATAGATGACCTCCACGGCGCCGTCAACATAGCGCTCCTGGTCGGTGTCCTCGATGCGCAGGATGAACTTGCCGCCCTTATTTCGGGCGATGAGCCATGTGTAGAGCGCGGTTCTGAGGTTTCCGACGTGCATATATCCCGTGGGGCTGGGGGCAAAGCGGGTGCGCGTTCCGCCCTTGGGAATGCGCGCTTCCTGCTCGGCGTACCAATTCATATCTTTCATACTGTTCCTCCAAATCACTGTACGACTTTATTATATAGTGTAATTTGGATTTTCCCTGTTGTCAAGAGACAGTTAAAATGGTACAATGCTATTTTAGATTAATAGCAATTAGGAGCGTGAATATACATGGAAAACGAAGCAAAGAAAAAAATAATGCTCTCCGGCATCCAGCCCTCCGGCGATCTGCACTTAGGCAACTATTTGGGCGCGGTGAAAAACTGGGGCGCGCGAGCCGAGGAGTTTGACTGCTACTACTTCATGGCTGACCTGCACACCCTCACGGTGCGCCAGAACCCCGCGGAGCTGCGCCGCCGCTCGCTCGAGCAGCTTGCGCAGTACATCGCCTGCGGCCTCGACCCTGCCAAGAACACCCTGTTTATCCAGAGCCACGTCCACGAGCACGCGGAGCTTGGCTGGATACTCAACTGCTACACCATGTTCGGCGAGCTGAGCCGCATGACCCAGTTCAAGGACAAGAGCGCGAAAAATGCCGACAACATAAACGGCGGCCTGTTCACATACCCCAGCCTCATGGCGGCCGATATCCTGCTGTATCAGGCAGACTACGTCCCCGTCGGGGAGGATCAGCGCCAGCACTGCGAGCTGACCCGCGATATTGCCGTGCGCTTCAACAACATCTACGGCGATGTGTTCAAGGTGCCCGAGGCGTACATCCCCAAGGCCGGCGCAAGGGTCATGGGACTGGGAAATCCGACGGCGAAGATGAGCAAGTCCGACCCCAACGGCTGCGTGTTCCTCATGGAAAAGCCCGAGGACATCGCCCGCAAGTTTAAGCGCGCCATAACCGATTCCGATACCGAGCGCTGCGTGCGCTTTGACCCGGAAAACAAGCCCGGCGTTTCAAACCTCATGAACATCTACGCCGCCGTCACCGGCAAGACCCTTGACGAGATCGAGCGCGAGTTTGACGGTGCAGGCTACGGCACATTCAAGCCCGCCGTGGGCGAGGCGGTTATCGAGACGCTTCGTCCAATACGCGAGGAGGCACAGCGCCTGCTTGCCGACAAGGCGTATTTGCAGCAGGTCTACACCGAGGGCGCGCAGAAGGCGAGCTTCATCGCCCGAAAAACGCTGCGAAAGGTCTATAAAAAGGTAGGGCTTGTGGAAAAGCCCTTCTGATAATTAAATTCACCTGTCCCCGGAGATATAAAAAATGGCTATTTTCAATTTAGACGTCTGGAAAGATATAATCCTCGCCCTTGCCGTCGCTTTTGTGATATCGTTCGCCGCAACGCCCGTCGTGCGTTCCTTTGCTACAAAGGTCGGCGCAATTGACATTCCCGATAATAAAAGGCACATCCATAAGCAGCCTATCCCCCGTATGGGCGGGCTTGCCATCTTCATAGGCTTCCTGCTCTCGGTGCTGCTGTTTGCGAATATCACGCCCCAGGTGCGCGGCATCCTTCTCGGCGCCATACTCATCGTCGTTGTCGGCGCTATCGACGACGTCATGAACCTCAACGCGTGGCTGAAATTCTGCGTGCAGATCGTCGCGGCGGTCATCGCCGTGCTCTCGGGCGTTATCATCAACGTCGTGTCAAACCCGCTGCTCATAACGGGCGAGCAGGCCATAACCGTCGGCATCCTCGCGGTGCCGGTGACGATACTCTGGATAGTCGGCGTGACAAACTCCGTCAACCTCATCGACGGGCTTGACGGGCTTGCCTGCGGCGTGTCCGCCATCGCCTCGATGTCGATGCTGGTGGTGTCCATGCTCGTATCGAATGCCAACTTAAACGTTGCCGTGATACTCGCCGCGCTGTGCGGCGGCTGCCTCGGCTTCATCCCGTATAACCTCAACCCCGCGAAAATATTCATGGGCGACACCGGCGCGCTGCTGCTCGGCTATATCCTCGCAACGGCATCGGTAATCGGCATGTTCAAATTCTATGCCATCGTGACCTTCATCCTGCCCGTGCTCGCGCTGGCCGTGCCGCTTTCGGACACCATCTTCGCCTTCACCCGCCGCATTTTGCACGGGCAAAGCCCCTTCCACGCCGACCGCGGGCATTTCCACCACAAGCTGCTGGACATGGGATTGAGCCAGAAGCAGGCGGTCGCCGTGCTGTACGCGGTATCCGCGATCCTCGGCCTCACGGCCGTGCTGCTGACATCGTCAGGGCCTATCAGGATAGTTGTCGCCGTCATCGCCTTCGCCATCGCCGTGTGCGTGTGGCTTTTCGTGTTCCGCAATAACAAGAGCATCCATATCCCGCACCGCGACGCCGGCTCCGCGAAAGAAAGCGAGGAAGAAAGTGAGTAAACTCAAGGTAATGTCAGTTTTCGGCACAAGGCCGGAGGCCATCAAAATGGCTCCGCTTGCGCTCGAGCTGGGCAAACGTGAAAATATAGAAAGCCTTATCTGCGTTACCGCGCAGCACAGGGAAATGCTCGATTCGGTCATGCGCTGCTTCGGTCTGCGCGCCGACTTCGACCTGAATATCATGGGTAAAAACCAGACCCTCACCGACGTGACCGTCAAAGCGCTCAAGGGGCTTGAGGGCTGTTTTGCCGAGGCAAAGCCCGATCTCGTGCTTGTCCATGGCGACACCAGTACGACCTTTTCCGCCGCGCTCGCCGCGTTTTACGCGAAGATACCCGTCGGCCACGTCGAGGCGGGGCTGCGCACCTACGACCGCTACAGCCCGTTTCCCGAGGAGATGAACCGCTGTCTCGTCGGCAGGCTTGCCACGCTGCACTTCGCGCCGACGTCGAAAAATGCCGAAAACCTGCGCGCCGAGGCCGTGACGGGCGACATCTTCGTCACCGGAAACACGGTCATCGACGCGATGAAATACACCATCGGTGACGGGGAGTTTACGTCCCCGGAGCTGCGCGCACTCGACCTGTCGGGCCGCGTTGTCGCCATGACCTGCCACCGCAGGGAGAATTACGGCGAGCCGATGGAGAATATTTTCTCTGCTGTGCGTGAGATCGCCGAAGCGCGGCCTGATATCGAGGTCGTGTACCCCGTTCATATGTCGCCCGTTGTGCGCAGCGCCGCGCACGGCATCCTCGACGGGCAGAGGAATATCCACCTGATCGAGCCGCTCGACGCGATGGATATGCACAGGCTCATGAGCCGCAGCTTCATGGTGATGACAGACTCCGGCGGCATACAGGAGGAGGCGCCCTCGCTGGGCAAGCCCGTGCTCGTGCTCCGGCGGGAGACCGAGCGCCCCGAGGCTGTCGCGGCGGGCACGGTCAAGCTCTCGGGCGTTGACAGAGCCGATATCGTTCGCGACGCGCTGGAGCTTTTGGATGACGAGAGTGCGTATGAGCGCATGGCGCGCGCCGTCAACCCCTACGGCGACGGCGAAGCCTGCCGCCGCATCGCCGACGCGATAGAGTTTAAATACGCCCTGCGCAGCGATGCGCCCACTCCGTTTATGCCTTCCCTTTGAAATGAATTTTTTCAAAGCTAATCGCACTGCACAATTGCCATTGAGGCAATTCGCGTTGAGATTGGCGGTAATCGTCATTGCGTCA
>OLNX01002243.1_pt1 | contig 14735 bp, 11 predicted proteins | sample 1672611 | NCBI WGS metagenome assembly OLNX01 (sample SAMEA3136705, study PRJEB25190) | human gut metagenome | reverse complement strand
TTACGTTTCGGCTTGTCCGGGTTGATGGCACGGTAGCCGACAGCAATGACAGCACCAAGGAGCTCATTCTCCGGAATGGAGAGGGCTTCACGGATAGCTTTCTCATCACGGATTCCCATAATCAGAGTATCAAGGCCGAGTTCTCTTGCGCGCAGGATCAGGTTTTCGTCATGCAGGCCAAGATCGTAATAGCCCCAGCCGTTTCCGACTTCATTGTCCGGTGTTCCGTCCTGCGTGAAGCCGGAGCGGTCTTTTACGAATGCTGTTACGACAAGTGCGGCTCCCTTTGAACTCTTCTGATTGAATTCTGGAAGGCATTTTGCGGAAAATTCTTCGACTTTCTCCGGTGTTACAAGGGCATAGTACCGTGTTGTCTGTGAGTTTTTCCAGGATGGTGCCTGAATCGCTGCCTGTACGATCTCCTGGATCTGCTCTGCGGTTACGTGTTTCTCCGGATCAAACGCGCGGATGCTTCTTCTTTCTTCCAGCAGTTTTGTAAATTCCATGGTGTATATCCTCCTTTTATTTATAAAGCCTCGTAATCTTCCCGTGAAAAACGGTGATACGTCAGGCCGAATTCATTTTCTTCGACACAGTAACAGTATTCATCTACAGACGGGTCTGAAAAAGAAAATACATGGCCCATCTCATGCTCCTCGGATGCGTTTTCTTCCACGGTAGTATGCATTTTCTCTGCATAGGAAGAAAAGCAGTTTCGAACCTGTTCCATTGTGTTTCCAGGCGTTGTGATCACCTGCAGAAGGTTCTGCAGGAGCTCCGGAACAGGGATTTCCCGCTCAATATAAGAGCATCCCTCCTCCGGGATTTCCACACAGTAGCGGTCTTTGACTGCCGAAATAGCGAGCATTCCAAGGCGCGGCTGTACGTTCTTACAGAACGCGGAAAGCGCTTTAGCCAGGTCTTCTGTTTCGTCTAAAGAGAGGGAACGGCGCAGGGACTCCGCCGGGTAGTAGAGCTTCATCGTACCGCCCTCATAGCCGATCTTCACCTGCCATTCCCGAATTGTATCGGTAATATGTTTTTCCAACAGTTTTGCTGTCATGTTTTCTAAGTCACCTCCATTGTGCTGCATGTGCAAAAAACACAGTATTATTATCGCACGAATTGGGCATTGTGTGAACACTTAATTTTTTGTTTTTTACAAAAAGAAAAGAATCACTTTTTTACTCCTCGAAACGGCAGAAACCTCCGCCAGAAAAGCTGGAACAGAGGTTTCTGTGATTTCTTATGTCAGAAGAATTTCTCAGTTATTTCGTTCTGAATTACTCTTCGTCTTCGTTTTTCTTTCTGCCGCGGAGTTTGAATCCAAGTCCGCCGGCACCAAGAGATGCAACTGCCATGCTTACCCATCCCCAGATGTTGGTAGCATCACCGGTCTTTGCATTATCGCTCTTCTTGGAAGTAGAAGTATTGGATACTTTATTACTTGCAAGCGGAGTAGATGTTGCTTTCGGGGTGCTTGTCGGGGTCTTCGTCGGCTGCGTCGTAGGTATTGTGGTAGGAGCAGTCGTCGGGGTTGTGGTTGGTGCTGTTGTAGGTGTAACCGTCGGAGTCTCAGTTGGGGTTACGGTCGGGGTTTCCGTCGGGGTAACAGTCGGAGTCTCGGTCGGGGTTACGGTTGGGGTCTCTGTAGGAGTAGGAGTCGGCTCTTCTGCTGATTTCTTCCAGGTGAAGCTAAGATCCTGATATCCCAGTGAAGAAACTGTAATTTCAAAGGAATCGCCCTCTGCGAACGGTGCTGCATCTGTCTTTAAGGAACCATCCTCATTGAACAGTACAACAGCTCCTCTTCCGCTTGCTGCATATGCTTTTCCATTTACAGTAACAGAGGTAATGTTCTTCAGATAATCTGCAAACTCTTCATCTGTTGCATCCCCGTTCTTAAACAGACCCGGTGTTGTCGTATCTTCGTTAAATGCTGCCGGCATCTCTTCCGTGTAAAGGATAAAGTCTGCGGAAAGATCTGCATATTTACCATTCTTATCGCTGACAGTCAATGTATAAGAACCTTTCTCTGCATTCTTGAAGTACAGAGTATCACCGGACACGGTTCCCGTCAGACCTTCTACTGTATAGACAGCATCGTAATCATCCGGCAGGCCTTCCAGTTTAACAGAAGCATTTCCAGATGTGACAGACGCATTTTCTACAGAAAATTCATATGCAAACTTAACCGGTACATATACATCTGCGTCGACTTCGTAAATTCCCTTGCTGGTGTAATAGGTAATTTTGTTGATGGTCTGTCCCATCATGCTCTTGTAATGTTCCGAGGAGGTCGGGCAGTTATGAACGCTTGTCGTAAATCCAGTGCTCCATGCCAGCTCAGACACTCTCCAGATATTCTCCAGATGACGCATTCCGTAATCGTTGCCCTCTTTTGTGCTGACAACAACACCATATACGGTATCTTCGCCTGCTTTGATGGTATCAGTAAGACCATCCAGATCCAGCTGATAATCACCGTATTTGCTGTTAGTGGAGAGCTCTGCCGTTACATTTTCCAGCTTTGCTGCCTCGGTTCCCTGAACAGCACCAAAGGTTACATTGCCGTCTGCATCTACAGATGCTTCTTTGTAATAAGACGGAACCTCATGTAAAGTGTAATATGCATAGCTTGCATTCTCATACAGTGCATCTTTTCCGGTATACGTTGTGGTGGATGTTTGTCCACGGTTGGTAACGGTGATTTCTACAGAATCCTCATCTGTCACTTTCGTGTATTTGCTCAGATCCATATCCTCTGTTACTTTTACCGGGAAGGTGATACCTGTAATATCGCTTCCGTCTGCATTCACATGGTAAGATCCGCCGGAAAGTGAGGCTGTTCTTGTTTTGTTCTTGGTTGCGGAAGTAAACGCATCTACCGGAACATCATTATGAACCTCTGCCTGATAGAACGCTGCATACGGAATATTCATTAATACATACTGGGACTGCAGAGCTTCGATGGCTGCATTCAGATGCTCGGTTGCTTCATCTACGGTTCCCTGGCTCTGTTTTTTCTCCAATGCTTCTTTTGCTTCTGCCAGTTCTGTCTGCATATTATTCCAGGAAGTTTCCGTGTAAAGATCTTTATTCAGTGCATCTGCCTTTGCAATTGCCTCTTCCAGTGCTGCTGTGCTCTCTACCGGATCAGCTCCTACAATGTTCGCTTTGGTTGCTTCAAAAGTGTAGGAAGCATCTGCATAGCCAAGTGCATGAATCGTAATCTTCCAATAACCGGTTCCATCCGTTCCCTCCGGTAAAGTGCAGCGCAGGGAATCGGTAAGGCCAAGCTGGATTCCCATTACTTTATGCATCCAGTTATCTGCTGCGAATTTTGTTCCATACGTTGCTTTTGCATTCGTATAAGTGGAATCATCACCGTAATAAGTCCAGGTTACGGTCTGCAGATTAGCAGCCAGATCGCCGTAATCTCCCGTTAAATCTACGCGAAGGAATTCTCCATAAGAACCATTGGCTTCTTTCACGGTCAGTCCTACGGTCTCAGCATCCGGAGCTGTCTTCAGCGCCTGATCTTTGATTCCGGATTCACTTCCTGTTGTTCCTGCCGAGAAGGAGAAGCTTCCATCTACATTTTTCACTGCTATCTTCAGACCGTTTGTGTTTTCTGTTACATCTGCAACCAGGCCTGTATAGCTCTGCAGTTTATTTTCAGAAAATCCACCGGAAAGTGTTCCGCCGTTTTCTACCACAACATACTTTTTGCAGAAATTTTCGTAATCATCTTCCGAAACTTTTACAGGCACATATTTCAGGCCTTTTACTTCATAATGATCAATCTGGCTTTTGTCGTAAGTTACGGTCTCGCCGTTGGTCAGAACTGCCGTGGTTGCTGCGGTATAATATGCCACATCATAGGTTGTGCCATCTTTCATGTAGATAGTCGCTGCGCACTGGAAGCTTCCTCTGTGCAGTCCATGGTTTGTGGTCGCACGGGTTACAACATCAAAAGCGCCTTTATCACTTTCTTTGCGACTGTCAGTTTCATCCGAACCAGCGTCGCTTCCTGCCGCCTGAACTCCTTCTGCTGCCCAATACTCAGCCCAGGTAAGACCTGCATATACATATTTATATGTTGTTTCTTTCTTCTCATAAGTAAAGGAAAGCGTCTTGTAACCTGTTGCAGTTACTTCGATTTCAAATTTATTTCCTTCTGCAAAAGCGGCAGCTGTCAGATCAAGCGTACCGTCTTCTTTGATCAGAATTATTTTCCGTTTTCCAGTTGCTGCATATTCTTTTCCATTTACTTTTACCGAAGTGATGTTCTTGATATAATCAGCAAAGTCATCTTCTGATGCATTCTCTGCTTTTACAAGCGCCGGAGCACTTCCTTTTTCGTTGTAAGCAGCCGGCATTGCATCTGTATACAGAGTAAAGCTCTGTGTCAGATCTGCATAAACACCTTTTTTATCATGAATCGTCAGAGTATACATTCCTTTTTTCGCATTTGCGGAATAAGAAATGGTATTTCCGTCTACTGCAAATCCATCCAGACCATCTACGGAATATTCTGCATCATAATCAGCCGGAAGTCCGGTTACGGTCATCGTTGTCTTTCCAGCGGAAAGAGAAGCGTCTTCTACGGATACACTTGCCTCAAATTTTGTTGGAACAAAAATATCATTCACTGGAATCGTGTAGATTCCTTTGCTGGTATAATAAGTAACCTTATTGATATGCTGTCCCATCATGCTCTTGTAATGTGCAGAAGAAGTCAGGCATCCATGTACCTGTGTTGTAAATCCAGTTGACCATGCCAGCTCTGTTCCGCGCCAGATATTTTCCACATGACGCATACCATAGTCATTGCCTTCTTTCGTGCTGACAATAACACCATAGATCTGATCGGTTCCAACATCAATCGTGTTCTCCAGTCCGTCGAGATCCAGCTGATAATCTCCATATTTTGATTCAGTCATAAATTCCGGAGATACATTGGTCAGTTCAATTGCAGTTCCAACTGTTTTTCCAAAAGAAAGAGAGCCATCTGCATTTACCGTTGCTTCTTTGTAGTAAGAAGGTACTTCGCTTAATACATAATATGCATAGTCTGAGTTTTCAAATAAGGCGTCTTTTCCAGTGTATGTCTGTGTAGATGTCTGACCACGGTTTGTTACTGTAATACTTACAGAGTCAGAATCTGTTACTTTCTTAAATTTGGAAAGATCCACTCCTGTTACTTTAACCGGGAAGGTAATTCCATTGATTGCACTTCCATCTGCATTGGTATGATAAGAACCACCGGCAAGAGTGGCTGTTCTTGTTTTGCTCTTCGTTGCGGAAGAAAATACATCCACTGGAACAGAGTTGTTTACATCTGCAGCATAAAATTCATCATACGGAATGTTCATCAGAACGTAAGCCACCTGCTCAGTTGGAGTCTCGGTCGGGGTCGCCGTTGGGGTTGCGGTTGGCGTTGCTGTCGGGGTCGCCGTCGGAGTCGGTGCTTTAACAAGGCCTTTTACTGCAGTATTCAGCGCATCTTTCGCGGTATCAACAGCGCTCTGGGATTCTTTTGCAGAAAGAGCAGATTTTGCTGCGGTAAGAGCAGTCTGGACAGCTTTCCAGGAGTCTGCGGTGTAGTCAGCTTCCTTTAATGCTTCGGCATCTGCGATTGCTTTTTCAAGTGCTGTGGTGTCTACTGCTTCTGGAGTCGGGGTTGCTTTTTGGGTTGCTGCAAGAGCCGCGGTTTTTACTGCATTCGAAGTTCTGGTTGCACCCGATACAATATCCCATCCTTCAATGTTTTCAATCGTTGCATCTTTTCCAAGAAGTTTCGTTTTGAATCCTTTGCTGTTTGTAGCTGCTTTTTTAAAATATGTAGCATTTTCTGTATTGTATCCAGAACCAGGTGTTACTGCAATATCAGAAAACTTACCGTCTGCAACTGTGATTTTGACATTAACGTCATATTCATCCCATGCATTCTCATCCTCATCGTCTTCTGCAGTTCTGGTAACATGAGCCGTAGACTCATAAGTGCCATCTGCCAGCACGCCACTTGTAGCATCCGCCAGTGCGGTTCCCGGGAGCAGGCTCATGGTCATGGAAGCTGCCATTACGGCTGCTAATGATTTTTTCTGAAGTTCTTTTCTTTTGATCATAACTTCCTCCTTTTTCCTTTTCCACAGTTTTGCAGGAAAAACAGGGGCAAAACTGTCCTTCATTATTATATTAGTTTTCACTAATCAATAATTGTTTTAACTAACCGTAGATTATTCTACTAATTTTTAATCGTTTTGTCTAACTCTTAACTGATTATTTTTTCTCAAAAGAGGCACAGATTCTGCTTATTGAGTATTTTTACTATTTAATGATCCGATACTGTGAAGTTTGTGGGATGATTTTCGTTCCCACACAGAAAAAATTCCGTAGATATGGAGTTTTCACCGCGAAGAACTCTTTCGTCCATCGCGTTTTACCGCAGAAAGAATGCGGTCCGAAAGGATTCCGATCAGCATTCCGGTGATGACTCCGGCCACGAGAAGCGCCGGCAGATAATAGAACAGTTTGCGGTTCTGCACCACGAGAGCCGCCACGCAGATCTGCGCGACATTGTGCGTCACGCCTCCTGCAATACTTACGCCGGTGATACTAAAGCCCTTGATGTGTTTCAGCAGAAGCATCACAAGAAAGCTCAAAAGCCCGCCGGCAAGGCTGTAAAGGATGGACATTCCATTTCCGAACAGATACCCCATCAGAAGAATGCGGGCGACGGAAATCATCAGGACTTCCCCTGCCGGAAGGAAAAAGAGGCCGACGACTACAACCAGATTGGCAATGCCGAGTTTGATTCCAGGAACACCGAGGTTGATCGGGATCAGTACCTCCACATAACTGAAGATCATGGCAAGTGCCATCAGCATGGCGCATAAGGCAATTTTTCTGCTTGCAGTGCGGCTGTCTCTCATAAATTCCAATTCCTTTCTTCTAAGCTGGTATTATTTTACAATCACATCCGGCGCATCGTCGGCGTCGTCCGTTGTGGATCCGTCACTTTCTACCTCCGCAACCAGCTTATGCGGCAGGCACACGATCGTCTCATTTACCCGGGAAATCGTACCCTGTCTTTTGCAGTAGCCGTCCGGGCAGTCAGCTTCTTCCATATGGACACTTCCGTTTTCGATCACCAGGACATTCGTTCCGTGACCCGTCTGAATTTTCACGGTCTGATTTTCTGCGAGTGAATACGTTCCGTAGACCTCGCCGTCCACCGTGACTTTCATGGTATTTCCATTTTCCGTTTTCGGCAGCCGAAGCGCCAGGGCAAGGATTCCAGCCAGGAGCAGAACGGCGCCTGCCAGAATCAGATCTTTTTTCTTCATATAGTTTTCCTTATTCTGAATCAGATGCCAGCCCATAACAGCAGTGTCAGCAGGAATACAGCACGGAACAGCGTAAAGAGGATTTCATTTCCGTGAAATTCCTTTACCCCGCAGCGGATATTACCTTTCGGACACGTATCAATACATTTCTGGCACTGGAAACAGTCGCCGGAGATCTCCACGTATCCATCGGATGGCAGTTCCACCGCTGACGGGCACTGTCTCGTGCAGGCGCTGCAGCCGCGGATGCAGTTTTCGCGTTTCCGGTGCAGAGTAAAGAACGGCAGGATCGGAAGCAGAGAAAAGACAGCTCCCATTGGGCACAGGAAATGGCAGAAAAAGCGCTCCTCAAAGAACATGCCGACCAGGATCAGCACCAGAAGAACAATGCCTGGAATATAAGAGGAAAGTCGGAAATTTCCCGCATGCAGCATGGAAAAGACATCCCACGGGCTTGTTCCTCTTGCTTTCTGATAAACTCCTGCAAAGCAGCAAAGAGCAATCAGAAGCAGAATGCCGTATTTGACCAGCGCCAGTTTTTTTGCCAGTTCCGGTTTGATGCGTATGGGCTTCTTTTTACGTTTCTTACAGATTATACCATAAATTGCATGCATTGCATCCCCCAGACTTCCAAAAGCGCATGCAAAACCGCAGAAAAATCTTCCGAATACGATCGTAAATGCACAGACAAGGAGCAGAGCCGACACAAACGCGGTCATCTCAATTTTTTCACCCTGTCCAAGCTGCGTAAAAATGTATTTCACTCCGTTAAATGCAGCGGTAAATACTGACGGAAGAAACAGGAAATATAAAAGCTGGATTCCGGCACGCAGGCAGGAAACGATCTGTTTTCTCTTCTTTGCCGGTAATGTGGATAGATCTAAATTTTTCATGTTATTTCTCCGCCTTTTCTATTGCTTCCTGCGCCGCATTTCTGATACCGGTGGAGCTGAATGTTGCTCCGCTGATCGTATCAACATCGGCGGACTGTGCCTCAATAATCTTTGGAATGATCGCCTCCGCGTTTGACAGATACGCACTGTCCTCGCCGTCGGCGGATGTGATGGCAAGATCAGTAATCTGGCCGCCCTCTACGGTTACTTCAACTGCAATGGTGCCGCCGAAGCCGTCAGCTTCACCGTCATACGTACCGTCCACGTACTGCCCTTCTGCTTCTGCTGCTTCACTTGCGGCCGTATCCGCCGTGTTGGATGCAGCTGCTGCGGCCTGCAGATTTTCCTTCTGAAGCTGGGTCGTCTCAAGCTCTGCCGAGAGCCGCGCGATCTGATCCTCTTTGTCTCTTTTATCGAGTACGGTATTGTAGCCGATCAGAACAGCAGCAATGACAGCGACATTCAAAAAACGAACAATCAATTGTCTCATCTGTTTTCCCCTTTATTGCGTTACTTTCGCAGCATCCAGCGCATTCCGGCATGCCTCAAGAATGGCTTTTGAGGAGCAGGTTGCACGGGAAACGGTGTCGATGTTTTCAAGCGTTCCGGTTTCCAGAATCTGAGCGGAAACGCCTTTGATTTTGGAGGTTCCTTCGGATGCGCGGCGGATGTAGGAGGCATTCTGACTGTCTCCGTCACCGGTGATGTTGCTTAACGCTACGATTTTATCGTTTTCAATTGTTACCGTCACAGAAAGCCGATAAGCGGTAAAATCTTCATCTTCATCCGGCTCGCAGACGGCAATCGCTGTGTATTCGCCGTCCTGATAGATCTTTTGTTCCGGAGTTTCCGTCGGGGTTGGTGTTGGCGTCTCAGTTGGCTCCGGGATTTCGGTCGGGGTTGGTGTTTCCGTCGGTGTCGGGGTTGGATTTTTCTTTTCCTCAGTTACGCGTTCTGCCTCTTTTAAAGCTTCCTCGATTGCCGCAAGAATTCCCCTGGAGCTGTAGGTTGCGCCGGAAACGGTGTCAACTTCCAGTGTCTGGTTTTTCACAACGTCCTTTGCTGTCTGTTTTGCGCGTTTTAAGAATGCTTCGTCATCTTCACTCTCGGTCACGAGAATTGCCTTGATCGTCTCATCCTGAATGACAACTGCCGTTGTAATGTCTCCCAGATAGCCCTCGCCGGTTCCGTAGTAAATGCCTTCCTCGTATGGGAATTTTCCTTCCGGAATCGTTGTGGTTCCGCCGCTGCTCGTTCCGTTATCCGGAACGGTCTCGCCGTTTGTTGCCTTCTTCGCATTTTCCAGCGCCTGTTTTACTGCGTTCTGGATGCCGCGGGAGCTGTACGTTGCGCCGGATACGAGATCCACATCGGTTTTCTGTCCGTCTACGATGCGGTCCGCTACGACTTTGGCACGGTTGAAGAATGTCTCGTCATCTTCGTTTTCCAGAATCAGTACCGCTTTGATCGTCTGATCCTGCAGGGCTACCGCCACTTTGATGTCTCCCTGGAAACCGGCGGCCGTTCCGTAATAAATTCCGTCCTGATAAGGAAAACTTCCCTTGGATGCAGACGAGTTGTTATTGTTCTGGCCGTTATTCTGACTGTTGTTTCCGTTGTTTGTATTGCCCTGGCTTCCTCCGTTTGTACTGGAAGACCCGTTCACTGCCGCCTGACTTAAGGCACTCCGCACAGCTTCAATAATACCGCGGGAGCTGTATGTCGCGCCGGAGACCGTATCCACATTCGTACTCTGTGTTGAGATAATCGTCGAAATCAGAGAGGAAGCACTGGAAAGGTAGCTTGGCGTATCGCTGTTTTCCACAATATCAATCGAAGCAATTTTTCCGCCGCTGACAACAACGCAGACTTTCATTGTGCCGCCAAATCCTGTTCCGGTTCCGTAATACGTTCCATCCCGGTAGGCAGCCGGTTCTTCGATTTTAGATACTGTAACGGTTCCGCCGGCAGAGGCTCCGCCGCCTGCCGCTCCTGATGCGCATGCCGGTTCTGAAGTGTCCTCCTGACCGATCAGTGCATTTTTCACGGCTGCAAGGATACCTTTTGAACTGAAAGTTGCACCGGAAACCGTGTCCACATCCACACTCTGGGATGCGATGATACGGTCGATAACTCCCTTCGCACGGTTCAGGAAAGCTGCGTCCTCGCCGGGAGCGCTTACAATCGAGATCGACTGAATCGTTTTGTCTTTCAATACGACAGAGACTGTAATCGTACCGCCAAAACCTGTTCCGCTTCCTTCGTACGTTCCGTCCGCCAGCTCAAAGCTGCCGGAACCGACGGCTGCGACAAGTTCTGCTTCGGTATCGGTTGTCTTTTTTGTATCGTCCTTCTTTTTTGTATCATCTTTCTTTTCCGCTGCATCGGTATCCTGTTCCGGCTCCGGTGTCACCAGTGCTTCCGGCTGCTCTACGGCGTAAACCGGTGCAGTGTAGCCGTTCAGCGAAATACCGGCACAGGCTGCTACGATAACTGCCGCGAGAGCCGGTGCAAATGCTGTCAGTTTTTTCCATTTTCCCATGATTATGTATCACCGTCTTTCCTGATAATGTTTGTCTCGTGATCGGATGCGAAATCGTCAGCAATTCCTTCGGTTACATACAGAACGCCGTCCTCATCCTCCAGAATGGTGTCAAATTCATCGCTGTGTGCACGCCAGTATTCGGCCGCCTTGTCCTTCCCCATGATGAAAAGAGAAGTAGAAAGGCCATCCGCCAGTGTTCCGTCAGCACTTACGATCGTCACCGACACCAGACCGTTATTTGCCGGATGACCGGTCGATGGGTCGATGATGTGATGATATTTCATGCCGTCCTGTTCGAAATACCGCTCATAGCCGCCAGAAGTAATAACCGCCCGGTCGGCCGTCGAGAGAATGCCGAGATAATCATCCTCCGCTTCCGGACTCTGCACGGCAACACGCCATTTGCTGCCATCCGTTTTCGTGCCGACAACCTGAACGTTTCCACCGAGGTTGATGAGCCCGCTCGTCACACCGCATTCCCGGTAAATATCCGCAATTCTGCCGGATGTATAACCCTTTGCGATTCCGCCGAAGTCAATTTTCATGCCGTCCTTGGCAAAGCTGATCGATGCGCTGTCCTTGTCGTAAAGAATGTCATTGGCATCGGTCAGCGGAAGGAGGCTTTCGATCGTCTCATCCGAAGGAATCGTATAATTTCCGGTTGTAAAACCCCAGGCGTCCATGATCGGATAAATTGCGATGTCGAAAACGCCGTTTGTGCTGTCATACAGATCCAGCGAGCGTTCCAGCAGATAGGTGGTATCCTCCGATAAGGTTCCGCCGCCGTTTGCATTGATCTGCGCTACTTCACTCGTCTCCTCTCCGGTCGACAGAAGTGCATCCAGCCGCTCAATCTCCTGCTGCGCCTGATCCACCGCCGTTTCTGCATTCGGACCATAGGCAGTGACCGTCATGTACGTATCCATCGCAAAAATATCTCGGCTGCTCGATGCATCTGCGGCATCGGAAGAAGCTGTGGATGATGCGGATTTCTGCGTGGAATTCTCTTCCGAAGCGTCAGAACTGCTCGAAGACTCCGAAACAGACGCCGACTGTGTCTGACTTTCACTGCTCTCCGGCTGCGCTGCTGTCCCCGCACCGGAACATCCACCGACCGTCATCACCATGGCAAGACAAAATGCTGCAACAATTTTCTTTTTCATAAATAAAACTCCATTTTTTCTTATGTTAGGAAATTCTAACTTTGGTATTATAACATTAACTTGTAACTTACGCTATGAATTACTTGATAAAAGTTTTTCAATTAGCGTTCTGTATCTGATAAATTTTCTCATTTTATGTACTCTAAATCAAGTGGATTTTACTGGAATTCAAGCACCGATATACAAAAAGCCCCCACAGCCGCATTGCTGCGGCCGCGGGGGCTTTAGAAATAACATTTTCAGAAATTACATATGATCGTGGCAGGTACGTGCAATTACGTCCATCTGCTGCTCTTTTGTCAGGTCGATGAATTTAACTGCATAGCCGGATACACGGATTGTGAAGTTTGCATACTCCGGTTTCTCCGGGTGCTCCATTGCGTCGATCAGTTTTTCGGTTCCGAATACGTTTACGTTCAGGTGATGTGCACCCTGCTCGAAGTATCCGTCCAGAACGTGTACCAGGTTCTCGGTACGCTCTTCGTCGTTGTGGCCGAGTGCGCCCGGGTTGATGGTCTGGGTGTTGGAGATTCCGTCCAGAGCGTCCTCATACGGCAGTTTTGCTACAGAGTTCAGGGAAGCAAGAAGTCCGCTCTTCTCTGCGCCGTAAGACGGGTTAGCTCCTGGAGACAGAGGCTCACCGGCTTTTCTTCCGTCCGGCAGAGAACCAGTTGCTTTACCATATACAACGTTGGAAGTAATGGTAAGGATAGAGGTAGTCGGCTCAGAATCACGATAGGTATGGCAGTATTTCAGTTTGTCCATGAAGGTACGAAGCAGCCATACAGCGATCTCGTCTGCTCTGTCATCGTCGTTGCCGTATCTTGGGAAGTCGCCGGTTGTCTCGAAGTCAACAGCCATTCCTTCTTCGTCACGGATAACTTTAACTTTAGCGTATTTGATTGCGCTTAAGGAGTCTACTACGTGAGAGAATCCTGCGATACCGGTTGCGAAGGTACGTCTTACATCGGTGTCGATCAGAGCCATCTCTGCTGCCTCATAGTAGTATTTGTCATGCATGTAATGGATCATGTTCAGAGTTCCAACGTACAGATGAGCCAGCCAGTCCATCATAACGTCGTATTTCTTCATAACCTCATCATAGTCCAGATACTCGCTGGTGATCGGCTGATATTCCGGAGCAACCTGCTGTTTTGTCTTCTCGTCTTTACCGCCGTTGATAGCGTACAGAAGGCATTTTGCAAGGTTTGCACGAGCGCCGAAGAACTGGATCTCCTTACCGGTCTCGGTAGCAGATACACAGCAGCAGATGGAGTAATCATCGCCCCATACCGGACGCATTACATCATCGTTCTCATACTGGATGGAGCTTGTCTGTACAGAAATATGAGCTGCATATTTTTTGAAAGCTTCCGGAAGGTGCTCAGAGTACAGAACAGTAAGGTTCGGCTCTGGGGACGGTCCCATGTTTTCCAGTGTATGCAGGAAACGGAAATCGTTCTTTGTAACAATAGAACGTCCGTCGATTCCCATACCGGCAACTTCCAGAGTAGCCCATACCGGGTCACCGGAGAACAGCTGATTGTAAGACGGAATTCTTGCGAATTTAACCATACGGAATTTCATTACCAGATGGTCGATCAGCTCCTGAGCTTCTTTCTCAGTCAGGATTCCTTTTTCAATATCTCTTTCGATGTAGATGTCAAGGAAAGTAGATACACGGCCAACGCTCATTGCAGCACCGTTCTGAGTTTTGATAGCTGCAAGGTATCCGAAGTACAGCCACTGAACAGCTTCTCTTGCGTTCTTAGCCGGCTCGGAAATGTCATAGCCATAGGACTGTGCCATAACTTTCATATCCTGCAGTGCTCTGACCTGGTCAGCGATCTCTTCTCTTAACTGGAAGTCACCACGACGCATTCCCTGACGATTTGTTGCAGCGAAGTCTGCTTTTTTGCGCTCGATCAGGTAATCAATACCGTACAGAGCAACACGACGGTAGTCGCCTACGATACGGCCACGGCCATAGGTATCCGGCAGACCGGTCAGAATTTTATTGTGACGGGCTTTCATCATCTCTGGTGTGTAGATGTCGAATACACCCTGGTTATGTGTTTTGTGATATTTAGTGAAAATTTCATGAAGCTTCTCGCTTGGTTTGTAGCCGTAAGTCTCGCAGGACTGCTCAGCCATTTTAATTCCACCATACGGCATAAATGCACGTTTCAGCGGTTTGTCTGTCTGAAGACCAACTACCTGCTCCAGATCTTTCATGCTGTCATCGATATATGCTGCGCCGTAAGCTGTGATTCCGCTTACAACGTCTGTCTCCATATCCAGAACGCCGCCTTTTGCACGCTCTTCTTTCTGGAGTTCCTGTAATTTGCCCCACAGACGGTCTGTAGCCTCTGTTGGTCCCTCCAGGAATTTCTCATCTCCGTCATATGGAGTATAGTTGTTCTGAATAAAGTCACGTACGTCGATGCCTTCTTTCCAGAGTCTTCCGGTAAAGCCATCCCACTGTTCAAATTCTCTCATTTGCTTTGTTCCTTTCTGGTGTTATTTTGTTTCGTCACGCTCCGGCATCTTCTTTGCACCGGGCATGAACACCTCCGCATGCATAATATAACAAATCTCTGCTTTCCGCGCAAGATATGCACTTGAAAAAATACAAGGAAAACCACAAAATCTTGTATTTTTATAAGAACAAAATCTACATGTGGCCAATGTCATTAACTTAAAAGCAGAAGATATTTATTCCGAAATGGATTAGATATCTTCTGCTTTTTTTGATATGCTTATATTGTAAAAAGAAGCCATG
>OLNX01002237.1_pt1 | contig 14769 bp, 9 predicted proteins | sample 1672611 | NCBI WGS metagenome assembly OLNX01 (sample SAMEA3136705, study PRJEB25190) | human gut metagenome | reverse complement strand
GTCAAGGGGGCGGAGCCACATTGTCGCTGTCCGCAGACAGCGAAATCTTTTTGCTGACGGTAAATGTAATTAAAGCAAGAGCCAACAAATCAAAAATCCCTCAAAGCCGCCTGCACTGTGAGTTCAAAGCCCAGCAAATGAATATCCTCTCTCAATATAAAAAACTATTTCATGCAGGCGGCTTGAAATCAAGAGACGTTCCGTCAGGAACGGCGATTTTGATTTCTGCCGTAAGGCGCAGGTACGGACAAAACCATATTCAAAAATGCAGTATCTGCACTTGACAATTTCACTCCGCTTTGCTATAATAAATTATATATGTATATAAATCGGGCGATTTTGCCTTAAAAAGATTGGAGTCTTATAAATTATGGAATGGACAGGTCTTAACCAGCTCCGTGAAAAGTATCTTTCTTTTTTCGAGAGCAAGGGTCATACAAGATTACCCAGCGCTAATCTTATTCCTCAGGGAGACAACAGCCTTCTGCTCATCAACAGCGGTATGGCTCCTCTTAAAAAATTCTTCCTCGGCACAGAAACACCTCCCAATGTGCGTGTAACTACCTGCCAGAAGTGTATCCGTACCCCCGATATCGAGCGTGTAGGTAAGACTGCCCGCCACGGTACTTATTTTGAAATGCTCGGTAACTTCTCCTTCGGCGACTACTTCAAGAAGGAAGCTATCGCATGGGCTTGGGAGTTCCTCACAGGCGTGCTGGAGATCCCCGCTGACAGACTGTGGATAACCATTTTTGAGAGCGATGACGAGGCTGAGAGCATCTGGATGAACGACATCGGCATTCCCAAGGAGAGAATTATCCGTCTTGGCAAGGCTGATAACTTCTGGGAGCACGGCAGCGGCCCCTGCGGTCCCTGCTCCGAGATCCACTTCGACAGAGGCGAGGAATACGGCCCCTTTGAGAGCTTTGAGCAGGCAAGCGACTGCGACAGAGTTATCGAGATATGGAACCTGGTATTCTCCCAGTTCGACAGCGACGGAAACGGCCACTACGCTGAAATGGCTCACAAGAACATTGATACAGGTATGGGTCTTGAGCGTCTTGCCTGCGCTATGCAGGGCGTTGACAACCTCTTCGAGGTAGATACCGTTCAGAACATAATGAAGCACATCAGCCGCATTGCAGGCGTAAATTATAAGGAAAACGAAAAGTCCGACGTTTCCCTCCGTGTTATCACCGACCACATCAGAAGCACCACATTCATGGTAGGCGATGGCGTTACCGCTTCCAACACAGGCAGAGGATACGTTCTCCGCAGACTGCTCAGACGTGCAGCACGTCACGGCAGACTTCTGGGCATCAAGGAGCCTTTCCTCTACAAGGTTGCAGACACTGTTATCGACGAGAACAAGTGCGCATATCCCGAGCTTGAGGAAAAGAGAGAGTACATCAAGAAGCTTATCCTCAACGAGGAAGAGAGCTTTGCAAAGACCATTGACGCAGGTATGGACGTTCTTACCAAGATGCTGGACGGCATCGAAAAGGGCGGCGTTCTTTCCGGCGAGGATACATTCAAGCTTTCAGATACCTACGGCTTCCCCATTGACCTGACCAAGGAGATCGCCGAGGAAAAGGGCATTTCCGTTGACGAGGAGGGCTTCAGAGCCTGCGTTGACGAGTCCAGAAAGCGTTCAAGAGAGGACAGACTTGCAAAGGGCGGCTCTTCATGGGACGAGGACGCAATGAGCAATCTTGACCTCCCCAAGACTAAGTTCACAGGCTATGATTATTCTCAGCTTGAAATAAATGCAAAGGTTCTTGCCGTATTCAAGGACGGCGCAGAAGTTAGCGAGCTCAACGAGGGCGATGACGCAGTTGTTATCCTCGATGAAACTCCTTTCTACGCTGAGAGCGGCGGACAGGTAGGCGACACAGGCGTTATCACCATCGGTGAGAGCCGCTTTGCAGTTACCGATACCAAGAAGACCGCAAAGGGTCAGTACCTCCACTTCGGTACAGTTGAAATGGGCGGTCTCGGCAAGGGCGACAGTGTTACCGCTTCCGTTAACGTTGAAAAGCGTTACGCTATCATGAGAAACCACACCGCAGCTCATCTGCTCCAGGCAGCTCTGAGAAAGGTTCTGGGCGACCATGTTCATCAGGCAGGTTCTTATGTTGACGCTGAGAGATGTCGTTTCGACTTCTCCCACTTTGAGGCAGTTACACCCGAGCAGCTTTCCGAGATCGAAGCTATCGTAAATAAGGATATATTTGACGCTATCCCCGTTACCATGACCGAGATGCCCATTGAAGAGGCTAAGAAGCTTGGCGCAATGGCTCTGTTCGGCGAAAAGTACGGCAATATCGTAAGAGTTGTTGAGGCAAAGGGCGTTTCCGTTGAGTTCTGCGGCGGTACTCATATCGACAACACCGCTCGTCTGGGACTGTTCAAGATAATCGGCGAAAACTCCGTAGCTTCCGGTATCAGACGTATCGAGGCTGTTACAGGAAGCGGCGTTCTCAAGCTCCTGAACGAAGTTGAGAACAGAGTAAGAGAAGCGGCTCATATCCTCAAGGTCGGCGATATGTCACAGCTGGCTGAGAAGATAACCTCCGTTATCGAGACAAACAAGGGTCTTGAAAAGCTCAACGAAGCATTCAAGAAGCGCATTGCCGATGGCGTATTTGAGGAAGTTCTCAGGAACTGCCGTGAGGTAAACGGCGTTAAGGTAATGGCAAATATGCTCACCAACGTTGGTTCCGATATGTACGACAAGTTTGCTGACAGAGTTAAGGAAATTGAAGAGCCTTTCATTATCCTTATCGCTGGAACAGCAGATGAGAAGCCTAAGTTCCTCTGCGCTTGCTCCAAGGCAGCTGTTGCCAAGGGCGCTAATGCAGGCAAGATCGTAAGAGCTGCTGCTGAGATAACAGGCGGTAAGGGCGGCGGACGTCCCGATTCCGCAATGGCAGGTATCGGCGATAAGAACAAGATCGACGAAGCTATCAACGCATTTGACGGCATCGTTGCTCAGTTTGTAAAGTAAGGGAGAACTAAGATGGAAGATTGTCTTTTCTGCAAGATCATCAACGGCGATATCCCCTCCAAGAAAGTATATGAGGACGATATGTGCTATGCTTTCTACGATATAGCTCCCGCAGCACCCATTCATTTTCTGGTTATCCCCAAGGAGCATATCGCTTCCGCAGCTGAGGTAACTCACGATAATTCCGCTGTTGTGGCGCATATTTTCGAGATAATCGCTCAGCTTTCCAAGGAAATGGGCATGAAGGACGGCTTCAGAGTAGTTTCCAACTGCGGAGACTGCGCAGGTCAGACTGTTCATCACCTGCATTTCCATGTGCTTTCGGGCAGAGATTTTACCTGGCCCGCAGGCTGATAATACCGATAGTCAATAAAACGAACCGCCTGTCACTTGTAATAAGCGACAGGCGGTTTTTGCAAGTCTTACAAAAAAGGACTGCCGCACCCGCAGCAGTCCTTTTATACTAATCTTCAATCGTTCTATAGGCAAAGCCGACAGATGAAATAAGACCAGTCTGGGAAAGCGACCGCAGGCGGGCTGCCGCCCGGCAAGGGAGCTTGACGAAGAATGGGCTTATTTCAGCCGAGGATTTGTCTGTAGGTTGATTGAAGATTAGTATTATCTTTGTATTCCGTAAGCATATCAGCTGAGCTGCTTTATGGTCTCCACAGCAGCCTCATAATCAGCCTTTAAGCGGCTGAGCATCTCTTCATTGGTGTTGTTGCTGCCGCCACGCAGAGCTTCCGTTACTTCAAAAGAGGAGCGGTAAAGGTTGTCCATTCCCAGATTCTGGCAGATGCCCTTTAAGGTGTGCGCCGCACGGAATGCCTCTTCCATATTTCCGCTTTCAAGATTTGTGAATATATTTCCGCAGCTGCCGTCCGATAAGAACTTTACAAGGAACTTGCGGATTATTGCATCATTGCTCAGCCTGCTCAGCACATTGCTGTAATCTCCGCCGAGCTGTTTGTAGCATTCTTCAATAGTCATAGACCAATTACCTTCCTTTAATTCTTTTCTTCGCTGCCTGTGTCGATTATTCTTCCAAGTGCGCCTATGTATTTGGGCGGATTGTCCTTGGTCCACAGCGACCTTGCTATTATCTTGTATCTGCTTGTTTTTCCGTTGTATGTGATATCCGTCTCATATGGAGTGATGTTGGGAGCGGCGGCTGTGGTGCTGCGGAGCTTGCTTATAAGCTCTGCTCCCTTATCGCCCAGAAATTCATTCTTTTCACGGTAAGGATATATCACGCTGCTTTCATAGCCCAGAAGCTTTGCGCCGTATTCGGAGAGAGATACCGTCTCCACCTGAGCGTCATACTCGAACTGTATCTCCTTGATATCGGAGGTAAAGAACACTCTCTTTTCATGCTCCGCTTCAAGCAGCTTTGAGCTGTAGCTGGACTGGTCGGATATCTTGTCCTCGATTATCTCTTCGGTGACATTCATAAGCATCTGCTTGTCGATCTCGCCCTTGGAGTCCATGTCAAGCTCATGGGCAATGCTGCTGCTGATGTCCTTTAGGCACTCCAGCAGCAGGGGATTGAACGCACCGCACTGACCGTCCATTATCATTTCCATGGACTTTTCGTGTGAGAATGCCTTTTTATAGCAGCGCTCGCTGGTAAGAGCGTCATAAACATCTGCCAGAGCAACTACCTGAGCGGAAATGGGGATATCCTCGCCCTTTAATCCGTCGGGATAGCCCCTGCCGTCATATCGCTCGTGGTGCCACCTGCATATCTGATATGCCACATGGACAAGGCTCTTTTTCTCCTGATATATGGGCAGATCCCTGAGCATATTTGCGCCTGCTGCGGCATGGGTCTTCATTATGGCAAACTCCTCGTCTGTGAGCTTGCCGGGCTTGTTGAGTATCTTGTCGTCAATGGTTATCTTTCCGATATCGTGGAGAGATGAGGCTGTTATTATCTGGAGAATATCTTTCTCGGTAAGGTCATATTTATCTGTTTTCTGCACCAGCCTGCGGAGCAGCAGCCTTGTTATGGTCTGTATATGGTGGACGTGCATACCGCTTTCACCGTTCCTGAACTCAACGATGTGGCCCAGAATGTTTATCATTGTGCGGTTGTCTTTTTCCTTTGCATATACCTGCTCTTCAACGATGTTCAGCAGACGCTTCTGCTTGTTGTAGAGCATAAGGGTGTTGTCTATCCTGCGGTGTATGGGGTAGCTCTGATAGGGACGCTGGATATAGTCCGTAACGCCCAGATCATATGCTTTCTTTATAAACGAAAAATCGCCCTCTGCGGATATCATTATAACGGGAATGGAGTCTATCCACTTGTACCTGTTCATAAGAGAAAGCACCTCAAAGCCGTCCATTTCAGGCATGACGATATCCAGCAGCACCAGATCTATCTCATTCTCATGAGCCTTGATAGCTGCGATGGCTTCCTTTCCGTCGGCAGCTTCTATGGTGTCATAATCGTCTTTGAGTATCTCAGCAAGCATTTCACGGTTCATTTCGGAATCGTCCACGATAAGTATAGTTGACCTGTTCTTTTGTTCTGTGTTCATGTTACCCTCCCATATGTTTATTTGAAAAGGGATATCATACAGTCACATGAATATGTATCTGTATCACAGCCGTTATTCAAAATGTCTCAGTCCGACTGAATGTTCATAGACGAACACATTTGTAAAAATACGTATATCTCGGAACATTTTGATAAGGTTGCTTCATAATATTGTCAGCGGTCTGCGGCAAGTGTTAAACGTTTTCGTATATACACTTCGGCATAAAGTGACAACATCTCAATTGTGATTATACTACATTTTTCGGCAAACTTAATATTCTTTTAACGTGTTATTTGGTGAATTTTATGTTAATTCTTTGCGATTACTCATAGTCTCACAGACTATACTGCATAATTTCGTGTTTATGCAGTCAATGTCATAAAATGTTTTAAAAATTAACAGATTATTGCTTGTATGTGCTTAAATAAACATTTCTTATATTGTATAATTAAAAAGTATAACTATTTCTGCAAAAGAAGTAAGGAGAACATTGTGAAAATTTTTTCAAGCAGAAGACAGCACTGGCTTTTTGCCGCCAGTGAGCCGGTAATAATTTTCCTGATATTATATATAATCTGCTTCACCAAGAGCCTTAATACTAATCACCAATAAAACTATAGACAAAAAATCATCGCATAATCCATATACGCAAGATTATGCTCAATTTTTTGTATAGTTTTTAATTGGTGCTTAGTATAAGGGGTTATTTGTGTCGGCTTTTTTATTAGCCACACAACCAAAAAGGACTGCTGCGATCGCAACAGTCCTTTTGATTTTTATTCAGCCTTTGCCTTTACCAGATCAGATGTGGTGAGCGTTGTCCATTTACCGTTAACATATGCCTTAACTCCGTAAATGCCCTCTTCCGAAGTGCTTATCCTTACGGAAAGCTTTGTGGTCTCGGTAAGCTTTACCGCTCTGCCGTCGTTTATCTTGTAAACCGCATACTTTTCTGCGCCCTCAACTGCTTCCCAGCTGAGCTTTACGCTTCCAAACCCTGCGGACACCTTTACAAAGGGTTTGTACATGATAGTCACCTTTGCTTCATCGGAGTAGTTGCTGAGATAGCTTCTTCCGCTGAGGGTGTATTTTACAACAAATCTGTATGTCTCGCCGTTGGTGAGCTTTTTGAATGTGATGGTTGTTTCGTCTGTCTTCTTAACGCTGATAAGTGCATCGTCCGAGTCATAGACATAAACCTTGTAGCCCTTTGCTCCGCCTATGCTGTTCCAGCTGAGTGTAACGGAGCTTTCGTCTGTCTCAACGCCGATGCGGAGCTTTTCGTAGGTTATGCCTGTTTCGATGTAAAGGGGAGCGAATGTGTAGTCGGGGATATCGTAGGTCTTATTATCCTTTATCCTCTCTGTGCCCGTTACGCTGCCGCATACTGTGCAGGTGTAGGTGAGAGTTCCTGTGTATATCCCACCTGACTGAGCAGTTCTGCCGCCGTCGGGAGTGTGAGCCGATACGTCGGTTCTTTCGCCGCAGTTACATTCATGCCAGTGGTACGTTCCGTCATGCTTCCATTCGCTGCCGAAGGAATGGACGTGAGCTTCCTTGGAGATAATTTCTGTCTCGGTGTATCCGCATTCTGTGCAGGTGTGCTGACGTTCGCCCTCATGCTCCTCTGTTGCGGGGATCGTAACAGTCCAGCCGCCGTAGGTGTGAGCGGACTTCTCGATTATCTCGCCGCACCATGGGTTTTCGCATATCCTCCAATGGTCGGTGCTGTCGTTAGACCGGCTTGCCGAGGGAGTATGACCTGTGGGAGCAACTGTTCCGCCGCATACGGAGCAGGTAGTGTTATTTGTGCAGGAAAGCGTATTTGTGTTGCCGCTGTGGTCACAGTCGGACCATTTTGCGTAGAGTACGATATCGGCAGTAACAGTGTCGCTGTCGAAATCCCACATGTTCTCGCAGGTGCTTTCCTTGAACCAGCCCTGGAAATAGTAGTTTTCAGCAGTGGGAGCGGCAGGCTCGGTTATCTTTCCGCCGTAGGTGGTTTTCTGCTGAGTGGGAGCGGTTCCGTGGCCATTTGCGTCAAAGGTGACGGTATATTCGCCCATTACCAGCATTACGGTGTTGTTTTCGCCGTTGATTATTGCGTAGTCGGGGTTATCGGTGTGGAAATATCCGCTGTAATCAGCGTTGTTTGTGCCTGTGAGGCTTACGGGAGCGGTACTTGTGGGAGCGGGGATAGCAGATACGCTGATGTAGGAATTTGCTCCCGGTCCGTTTGCATCAACAGCCAGCTTGCTGCTGTTAAGGAGCATATCGGGGTATTTGCCTGCTGAGTTATCCCTGATGATGATATCGCCTGAAACAGTAACGTCGGGGGAGGCGTTAGTTCTTATTCCGCTGCCGTAATCTGCTGTGTTGCCTGTAACGGTAACATTGTTAAGAGTAAGCTTGCCGATAGTCGAGATTCCGCCGCCGTTCACAGCGTTGTTGCCTGTTATCTCTGTGTTTGTAACTGTCAGAGTGCCTGCATTGTTTATTCCGCCGCCGTCGCCGTTTGCGGAGTTATTGGTGATAGTGCAGTTTGTTATCTGCATATCGCCGTAGTTGCTGACAGCGCCGCCGTGGGGAGCTGAGTTTCCGTCCATTGTTATGCCGCTTATTGTTATTGTGCCGCTGTTGTAGATGCAGCCGCCTGCCTGTGTTGAAGTGCAGCCCTTTCCGCTCGAAAGCTTTCCCGCTGCCATGCAGTCGATGACATCAAGGGTTCCATTGTTTGCGAATATGCCTGCGTTTGCGGTCTGGGTAATGCTGTGACCGTTGAGGCATATCTTGACGATGCTGTTTCTATCTATCCGAATTTCGCTTGTAAGGGTGAGGTTTTCGGTGAGATAATAATTGCCCGAAGCAAGGGTTCCGCCCTTGAATGTGCTGTCAAGTCGGTTGCTATAGGTAACGCCGTTGCAGATGTGGGCAACTACGACCTTGTAAGGGTAATTTGTGTTGCCCGAAGCCGTTATGGCATATCCGTCAGCGATAAGGCTGTCATCGGGCTTGGTTTTGAAATAACCGCCCTTGATGAATTTGGTGTGGTTGTTTATACCCTCAACTGTTCCGCCAAAGTAGCCGCCTGTGACAGTGCTGTTACCATGAAATTCAACTTCTTTGTTAAAAGTACCGCCTGTTATCATTGAATTGTCGTTGCAGCGAACTTCATTATCAAATACACAGCCGCTTACCTTGCCGTTATAAGATATATTTGATGCGTATGAGCTGCTTATCACTGCATTTCCGTACAGGACAGAGTTGCTAAAGCCGTAATAGTAACGGCTGAGAATTAACTTTCCGCTTTTTGCATCACAATTATTAAGGGTAAGCGTGCCGTAGCTAATCACATAATTTGATAATGCGAAATTCTTTCCGTTAAGGCATATCTTGACATCGGAGCCTGTATTGATTTCGATGTCGCTTGCAAGTGTGATATCCTCTGTCAGATAGTAATTGCCCGAAGCAAGAGTGCCACCTGTGAAGCTGCTGTCAAGAGGCTTATCATATGTAACGCCGTCGCAGATGTGGGCTAATACGACCTTGTAAGGGTAATTGCTGTTGCCCGAAGCTGTTATGATATATCCGTCAGCGATGAAATTGTCATTGGGCTTGGTTTTGAAATAACCGCCTTTGATGAATTTGTCGTCGACTGTTCCGCTCGCAACAGTTCCGCCAAAGTATCCGCCTGTGATAACGCCATGATCGTAGACGGCTACTGTTTGATTAAAGGTACCTCCTGTTATCTCTGAATTTTCCATGCAGACAAATTTATGGTCAAATATACATCCGCTTATCTTGCTGGTACCTTCTGTACTTGAGAAGACTGTATTGTTTATCACAGCATTTCCGTACAGTACAGAGTTATTATAACCGTTATAATAGGTATTCACCTTTCCGTTTGCAGCATTGCAGTTATTAAGGGTCAGTGTGCCATAGTTGTTCACATAATATTCTGAAATGCTCTTTCCGTTAAGGCATATCTTGACATCGGAGCCTGCCGAAATTTCTATTGTGTTCGTAAGGTTGATATCCTCTGTGAGGAAATAATTACCCGAAGCAAGGGTTCCGCCTGTGAAGCTGCTGTCAAGGGGCTTATCATATGTAACGCCATCGCAGATGTGGGCTAATACGACCTTGTAAGGGTAATTGCTGTTGCCCGAATCCGTTATTGCATATCCGTCAGCGATATAGTTGTCATCAGGCTTGATTTTGAAATAACCGCCTTTGATAAATTTGCCAACTGTTCCGTTCATAATAGTTCCGCCAAAGTATCCGCCTGTGACAGTACTATTATCGTGGATATAGACGCTCCCATTAAAAGTACCATCTGTTATCAAAGAACTTTCGGAGCACAAAATTTCGCGGTTAAATATACAGCCGCTTATTTTGCTGTTATTGTCTGAACTTGAGAATAGATTGCCGTCTATCACAGCATTTCCGCACAGCACAGAGTCACCATAACCACGATAATAGTTATTAAGCTTTCCGTTTGCAGCATTGCAGTTATTAAGGGTCAGTGTGCCATAGTTCTCCACATAATATTCTGAAATGCTCTTTCCGTTAAGGCATATCCTGACATCGGAGCCTGCTGCAATTTTTATTGTGTCTGTAAGGTCGATATCCTCTGTCAGATAATAATTGCCCGAAGCAAGATATCCGCCCTTAAATGAACTGTCAAGAGGCTTATCATATGTAACTCCGTTACAGGTGTGGGGCATTACTACTCTGTAGGGGTAATTGGTATCGCCTGAATCTGTTATGACATATCCGTCAGCAATATAGCTGTCATCGGGCTTGGTTTTGAAATAACCGCCCCTGATGAATTTTTCGTTATATGCGGATATTGCTTTGCTGAAGTAGCCGCCTGCTATAACGCTGGAATCAAATGTTTCAACCCTTTGATTAAAGGTGCCGCCTGTTATCAATGTGTTGTCCAGGAAGCGAATATAATTGTCAAATACACAGCCACTTATCCTGCTGTTGCCTTCTATAAGTGAGATGTTTGTGCTGCTTATCACAGCATTTCCGTAAAGTTCAGAGTTACCATAACCAAAATAATAGTTATTAAGCTTTCCGTTTGCAGCATTACAGTTATTAAGGGTCAGTGCACCATAGTTTTCCACATAATGTCCTGAAATGCTCTTTCCGTTAAGGCATATCTTGACATCGGAGCCTGCATTGATTTGAATTATGCTTGCAAGTGTGATATCCTCTGTCAGATAATAATTGCCCGAAGCAAGATATCCGCCCTTAAATGAACTGTCAAGAGGCTTATCATAGGTAACACCATTGCAGGTATGTAGAGCAACGACCTTGTAAGGGTAATTGCTGTTGCCCGAAGCCGTTATTGCATATCCGTCAGCGATATAGCTGTCATCGGGCTTGGTTTTGAAATAACCGCCCTTGATGAAATTTCCGTTATATGAGGATATTGCTTTGCTGAAGTAGCCACCTGTGATAACGCCGGAATCAAAGACTTTAACCTCTTGGTTAAAGGTGCCGCCTGAGATAACCGCAGAGTTATGGATGTATGTTCTATCTAAAAAAGTGCCGCCTGTTATTTCTGAATTAGCTGAGCATGTAATATGATTATTTAATGTACAGCCGCTTATTTTGCTTCTGCCCTTTACTTCCATCGGTGAGTAGATCGCTGCATTTCCATAAAGTACAGAGTTGTTATAACACAAAAAAGTGAATGAGTATGTATTTATTATACCATTTGCGGTGTCACAGTTATTAAGGGTCAGTGTGCCGTAGTTTCTTATTGTATAGTCGTATCCTGTAACATCTTCAGTATTGATACTTTTACCATTAAGGCATATCTTGACATCGGAGCCTGCATTGATCTCAATTTTTTTTGCTAGCGTAATACCCTCTGTCAGATAATAATTGCCCGAAGCAAGAGTGCCGCCTGTGAAGCTGCTGTCAAGGGGTATGTCATAAGTAACGCCGTCGCAGGTGTGCCCTGACGGCATTTCGCTTGCCGATACGCTTGCATTGCTGTTCGGTATCAGCACAAACGCCATACAGAACGCCAGCGCCAAAAAGGCAGTTCTCAAAAAAGCTGTTTTTTTCATAAAATTCCTCCCTTACATATTTATAGTTTATAAATGCTATTATACACATAATACCATAAAATTACATTTTTGAATATTGATAAATTACACAAAGTTATATCTTATATTTAATCATTTGTACAATATTAAATAACTGCTTTTACACTTTTTATCGGTAAAATTTCGTTAAGAAATCTTAATGCTTGCGATGATATCTGGGTTTGAGCGAATTTTTGGCGCTTTCGCCTGCTGCAAAATGCTCGTCGATTTTATTTACTTTGATTTAAAATATATTTATTATACACACGATATCGCCTTCCTTAAATATCCCACGCATTTCACCAAAAATCACAAAGTAATTTTTGACTATCTTTTCAAAAGTTCTTATATGCCGGTATAGCCTATTGTTACAGGCTTTTCCGGCATTTTTCGTTATGGAAGATATTCTCAAATCTTCTTATATCCCCGTATGTTTTGGTATTCAAAAGTAGTATGTGGAGTAGTAAATTCTCCGTTTACTACTTATGCAATCAGCCGCTTCATTTCTGTTATCGACGTTTCGGAAGTCGTATGCGCGTAATAGTTCAGCGTCATATTGATGTTGGAATGTCCCATGATGTACTGCAATGCTTTAGGGTTCATTCCCGCATTTGCTAACGTGGTGCAGAATGTGTGGCGTAAGGTATGCGGTGTCATTACCTTTGGCAATGCTACCTTTTGCGTTTTGTTGTATTTCCTTACAAGCCCCCGGAACATACTTTCATAGTTGACTGCCACTTTTGGCAAGCCGTTCCGGTTAAGGAACAGAAACTTTGTGTAGCCCTCCAAAATAACAGGCTGTGCATATTTCCGTTTGTTCAGCACCCGTTGAAATGCTTCCAACACTTTTTCACTCATAGGAATAACCCGGTTGCCGCTTTTTGTCTTAGGCGTTTCCACATAGTAGCCCACGTCTGCAATCTTCAAAAGTTGGTGGTCTACATTGATAAGCTGTTTGTCTAAGTCAATGTCAGCTTCCGTCAGTCCGCAGAGTTCCGAAATGCGAAGCCCTGTCCCTAACAGTATGATAATCTCGTCGTAGTATTTCTGATAGACTTTATCATGCTGCACAAAGGACAGAAAAGCCGCTTCCTGCATAGGGGATAGAGGTTCCTTTGGTTCCGTATCATCTTCAAGGACTGTGTTCAACTGGAAGTCAAATGGATTTTTACGAATACAATCGTCCTGTATGGCTGTGTAAAAGGCAGCCTTTAAGGAACGCTTGTGGTTGTTGATAGTCTTGAAGCCGTAACCTTTTTCTTTCATGCGTAACGCCCATTCCTTTGCGTCGGAGAGCTTCACATTTTCAATCCGGCAGGCTCCAAGTTTATCCTCCTGCAAAATCCGCATGAGCTGTTTTCGCCCCTGCTTTGTACCATGCCGCACATTTGCCCGGTGGCGTATCTGCTTTGCGTAGAGCTGGCAGACTGTCATTTTCTTTCCGATATGGTCGATACCGTCGTCAAGGTCTTTTTGGATTTCTTTCTCTTTTTCCCTCAACGCTATATCGTCGCGCTTTCCTGCCGGGGTTTTGTCCGTAGGTACTAACTTCCAAGAATAAACAAACTGCGGTTTTCCAAAGGTATCTATATATTTGTAGGCATATCTCCCGTCTTTTCTCTGGCTCTCTCCGGTGCGGAGAATACGATTTTTATTATCCCGTCTTTTTTCCGACATCGTTATGCTCCTTTCCATAATGGAAAGAGCCTTGATATGCTTGACTACATTGTACCACATTCAAGGCTCGATTTCACTATCAGATTGCGTCCACCGTATCAATCATTTTTTCAAACTGTTTCCGCTTAATCTGAATACGGTTTCCGTTCATCATTACCCAGTCCGGGACGGGATTTTCTTCTGCCAGTTTCCGCAGCTTGCTTTCTCCGATACGAAAATATTTTGCTGCTTCTTCTATGGTAAGCGTGTACTTTTCCCAAATCGGCACGTCGTTATTATTCAATTTGTCGTCCCCCTTTCTTAATGGGTCAAAAATCAATCTGTAACATAGGCTTTAATCGGACGGCTATTAGCGTAACCTCATGGGACTTGCACCCCTCCGGCGGTCTGCCGAAGCCCTACCCATTGCCTGCGACGCTTCTAACGCTCGGACTATGGCTATAAGGAAGTATCATTATGTATTCTGTGTGTTATCGCCCGCAGGCTGCTATCCCTGCTTTACGGTGTGGTATTTCTCGCTCACTTTTCTATTAAGAGAAAGGTCATGGCGTACCCACCGCATGGCTCGGCACAAAAGGAACGTATCCGATTTGCCTTATGCTGCGTCGCCGTTCTATTGCGCCGCTTTCTTTATCAAAGAGCAGGGGGCTGTCTTGCGGTATGGAACGGAAAAGGGGAAAGAAGCGTTCCAATATCGCGTAGGTTATTCAGCCCGAAAAGTGAGGATAGCCCTCATCAGTCTTGCTTGCAGCCGTTCCCGAATATCCTCGTCAACGCCATAATAGACATTGCCGCGCTCGTCGTAGAGCTTCCGCATGGAAAGACTTGCTATGTAGCCGCTGAAATGCTGCAAGACCATTTTCATAGCGTCCGGGTCGCCTTTGCTCGCCGCCAAAATAACGGGATAGGGAACAAGGGCATTTTCCGGGTAGTCGTTTTGATTACCATTCGTTCCATTCATCAGCGTGTTCCTCCAAATATTTCTTTAACAGTTCAAAAGAGCTTGTCCGTCTGTACTGTATCGTGCTGCGCGACGTATTGAACATTTTTCCGATTTCCACGTCAGTCATGCCCTCGAAATAGTACAGAAGTATAGCAGTTCTCTTTTCTTCCGGCAGGGTGCGTATTGCTTCAAGCAATAACTTCGGGGTTATTTCTTTTCCTGCCATTTGATAAGTCGGCTCGGCTGTTTCAGCTTGAAAATATTTATCCGTAGTGTAAAGCTGCCGTTCCTCATGCAAGGCAAGGTCACAAAAAGAAACTTCCCGTTTCCTGCGTCGCCGGATTTCATCATGGGCGTTACAGGCTTCGTTGTGTAGCACCCGTTTACAGAAACTTTGAAAGACACATTGCTTCTGAAATTCTCTGCGATTAGGTTCCATGTAATCACCTCCTTTCTGCCGAAAGGCGGTAGTACCTCCCCTTTTCGCGGGATAATACA
>OLNX01002230.1_pt1 | contig 14827 bp, 12 predicted proteins | sample 1672611 | NCBI WGS metagenome assembly OLNX01 (sample SAMEA3136705, study PRJEB25190) | human gut metagenome | reverse complement strand
ATTTTGAAGGTGACATCCCAAATCTCTTTTTAAAAACATAGCTGAAATAATTTGCATCCAGATATCCTACTTTTTCTGCAATGGTATAACTCTTTTCTGTCGTATTCAGTATCATCTCTGCCGCAATATCCATCCTGTAATCGGTTAGATAAGAAATAAAAGATTTTCCCATCTCCTTTTTGAATATAGAAGAAAAATATGAATTGGAAACTCCAAGTGCTGAACACACATCGTCAAGTGTGATCTCTGACTCCATATATCTTTCTCTCACAATATTCTGAGCCTCTGTCACAAGACGTCTTGACGTACTGTTTCTGGCATTTTTCAACTGTTCGCTGATTTTCAGCGACATACCTATGATCCAGGATGTCAGTGCACTTTCATCCATCTGGGATACTTTTTGATATAAATTCGGTACATTTCCGGACATTTCATTAAAATCCAGTGAATTATTGGAGCAGAATTTAAAGTAGCCGCTTACGATCTCCATGGTAGCAAGGTTGTACTGTCCAATCGTCTTTGCATTTTTATGAAGTTTTTCAATCTCTTTTCTGGCCGCTTTCTCAATCTCTTCCTCATCGCCTACATGAATAGCACGAAATAGCTCATGCATTCTCGCTTCTTCCTGCTGCGTCTGGATTTTCGATTCTTTTGGTACGATTTCTCCAATATTGATTGCCCGCTTTGTTCCATACAAAACTCTATAGGAAACTGCTTCTCTGGCGCCTTCGTAAGATGTACTGATATCATAAAGACTTTCACATGTCGTTCCTACTCCTGCTGTGACAACTGCTCCCATAATCCGATAGGCCCATCGACAGAACCTGTCACATTCATCGGTAATCTGAACAAGATTCTCCTCCGTGTCCACTTCCAGTACTAAAACTGTATTACCAAGATAGATAAACTCCTGACACTTCCATTTTTCTGCCAGCCTCTGCTTGATTTCCCGGTCTACCGACATGGACAAAAGCAGCGAATCCATCCCCTCCGGTACATGATTCGCCGAAGTATGAAATACAACACAGCAAAAAAGCGGTCCCTTCATATCGATCTGATATGCTGTCAGAAATCTCTTGTAATCTTCTTCACTCACTCTTCCTTCAATCAGTGAAATCAAAAAATTAGATTTTAATGCCGGGAGCGCTTCCTGGAAATAATCTTCCAGTTTCTTTACATTTAACTTCTCTTCCCGTTCTTTATCTAACGTATCTTTTAACCTTGTCAGACATTCTGATAATTCCACCGCATTGATCGGCTTTAACATATATTCCTTGATCTCAAGATGTACTGCTTCCTTCGCATATTCAAACTCATCAAAACCGGTACAGAGCATAATGTATATATTCGGATAATCCGCACGCACTCTTCTGGCCAGTTCCAGTCCGTCCATATAAGGCATCTTGATATCGGTTAAAACGACATCCGGCTGAAGCTTTTCTATCAATTCTAATGCCTTCACTCCATTTGTCGCGCTTCCTACTACTTCAAACCCTAATTCATTCCAGCGGATCTTTGCTTCCATGACATCAATGACTTCTTCTTCATCATCCACAAGAATTACTTTATATCGTTCCATCTTAATCCCCTTTTTGTCCCTATTTCAAGTTTTTTATCATAAATCGGGAACTTTTAATCCCCATTCATTATATCAAATATGCCCCGGATTCTAAACAATCATTATACAACTTCCAGCGACTTTTATAATATAGCAGGAATTCTCTTAAGACTCCTGCTATATTATAAAAGCCGCCCCTTTCATCTATAAGACGAGCAGGGCGGCTTTCACCTTTTATGTTTACCTGCGTAAACAGCCTTTTTTAACTATTATTTTTTCTGTACATATTTCAGACAGTCAAGTGTTACAGCTGCCAGAATAATGATACCTTCGAAGATGAACTGAAGGTTGGTATCAATACCCAGAATCGTCAGGGCATATGTCAGGGAGGTAAAGATCAGTACACCGGTTACAACTCCGGAGATCTTACCGATACCACCGGTAAAGGATACACCACCAACTACGCAGGCTGCGATGGCATCCATATCCCATCCCTGTCCGTAAGCTGCACTACCGGAACCAACCATACGGTTGCATTCCAGCCAGGAACCGAAGCCATACAGGATACCTGCCAGCATAAATGCTCCCATTGTTACTTTAAATACAGAGATACCGGATACTGCTGCCGCTTCCGGGTTTCCGCCTACCGCATACAGGTTTTTGCCAAAAGTTGTTTTGTTCCAAATAAACCATACAATGGCAACTGCTGCAACAGCCCACAGAATGATGGTCGGGAATTTTCCGATCTGCGGAATGAAGGTATTCGGGATGGCAGAATCAATCGCACCGAAAGATACACCCTTGGTCGCATAGGTAACCAGACCGAAGATGATCAGCATGTTCGCCATGGTAGAGATAAACGGATGCATTTTGAATCTCGCCATGAAGAATCCGGCAATCATGGCAAATGCTGTCGTAAGGATTACACACATTAACAGTGCAAACAGTGCTTTCGCTGTAGCAGGCATAGCGGAGAAGTCAAATACATGTCCGAATACGGCACCTGTATTGATTCCGTTATGCATGATGATGGTTGCTGTAACCATACCCATACCAACCATACGTCCTACGGAAAGGTCGGTACCTGTTAACAGGATCAGACCGGCAACACCAAGTGCAAGGAACATACGCGGGGATGCCTGCTGTAAGATATTCAGGATGTTGGTAACAGTCAGCAGCTGTGTATTTTTGACGATCGGTGTGATGATACACAGTGCGATGAAGATCAGAATGATTACGATATACAGACCGTTTTTGTACAGGAACTGAGATAAATCGAAAGTATATCTGTAATTTTCCAGTTTCTGTATTCTCTGCTGCGGGAATGTAAATTTGGAAGCCCGCAACAGGTCGATCAGGTGATATTTATGCATGAATGCTTCATGTCTTCTGTCCTTGATCTCCTGAAGCTTCGATTCGTGAGCCATCTGTGCATCAAACAATTTATTTTTGAGCACATATTTCTCAGCCTTGATCTCTTCTGCATCCTTCAGAGAAGCAACCTTTTTCTGATGCTCGCTCTTCAGATCTGCTTTGATCTTCTCATATCTGCTGTTTTCTTCTGCTTTTGCAGCTTTGCAGCTTTTGTTTACTACGTCGTAATAATCCTTTTTGTAATGCGCGGCCAGATAGCTTTCTGCCTCTGCGATCAGCTTTTTGATTTCTTCTTTGTTGTCTGCTTCTACTTTTTTTGCATTTTCCAGCTCTTTTTTGCTGTTTTCAATGATCTTATCTCTCTGTGTTGCGGATAAGTTCTTGTTTTCTTTTGCGATCGCGATCTGTTTTTTCAGATCGCTCACTTTGTCAAAGCCGTCTGCACGTAATGCATCGATTTTTTTCTGGATTTCTTCCACATATTCATCGATCGGCTTCAAAAGCTTTGCTTCTTCTTCCGACGAAATAATAACGCTGTTTTCTGCCATTTCCAATTTTCCTCCTGTTACAGGTATTTAGCACTGAGTCTCAATAATTCTTCCTGGTTTGTTTCTTTGGTATTTACGATTCCGGCCAGACGTCCGTTAGACATAACACCGATTCGGTTGGTAATACCAAGAATCTCCGGCATTTCGGAAGAAACAACGATGATTGTTTTTCCCTGTTTCGCCATATTGATAATCAGTTCATAGATTTCATATTTTGCTCCAACATCAATTCCTCGTGTCGGGTCATCCATCATGAATACGCTCGGTGAACGTTCCAGCCATTTACCAAAGATAACCTTCTGCTGATTACCACCGGAAAGGTTGGCGATCATATCATCCGGTCCCATACATTTTGTATGCATGATCTTGATTTCTTCAGCCGTTGCACGCACCATCTTGTCATGCGACAATGCGATTCCGCTCTTATAATGCTTCATATTCGCAATGGTAGTATTGAATGTAATATCGCCCTTCAGGAACAGACCATTGGCTTTTCTTTCCTCTGTAATCAGAGCAAATCCGTGATCCATGGCATCCTTCGGGGAGGAGAAGTTCAGTACCTTTCCGTCATATACGATATTTCCTTCTGCTCTTGTACGAATTCCGAAGATGGTCTCCAGAAGTTCGGTACGACCGGCACCGACCAGACCATAGAATCCGAAAATTTCTCCTTTTTTAATATCAAAAGAAATATTCTGCAGTTTCGGTGCATATTTTGTTGATATATTCTGTACGGAGAGAATCGTTTCTCCCGGTGTATTGTCTACAGGCGGAAATCTGTTGTCCAGAGAACGTCCAACCATGGCGGCGATCAGTTCGTTCATATCCGTTTCTTTACTTGGCTTGGTCATGACCAGGCTTCCGTCTCGCAATACGGATATTTCATCGCAGATTTCAAATATTTCATCCATTTTATGTGAAATGTAGATCAGGGCAATTCCCTGTGCCTTCAGCTGACGCATCATCTTAAAGAGCTTTTCAACCTCCGGTGCAGTCAGGGATGATGTAGGTTCATCCAGTACAATGACTTTTGAATGATAGGAAATCGCTTTTGCGATCTCACACATCTGCCTCTGAGATACAGACATTTTCTTCATTGGCTGCGTCAGATCAACTGTAATTCCCAGCTTTCTGAACAGGTCTGATGTTTCTTTTTTCATTCTTCCTTCGTCGATCACTCCAACGGAATTCTTTGGGTATCTTCCAAGGAACATGTTATCTACAACACTTCTTTCAAGACACTGGTTCAACTCCTGGTGTACCATTGCCACTCCGTTTTCCAGTGCATCCTTCGGACCGGAGAAATTCACTTCTTTTCCGTCCAGTACGATGGTTCCTTCATCTTTCTGATAGGTTCCAAAGAGGCATTTCATCATTGTCGATTTTCCGGCACCGTTTTCACCCATCAGTCCCATAATGGTTCCAGGTTTGACATTCATGCTGATATGTTTCAGAACCTTATTTCTACCGAACGATTTGCTCATGCCGTTAATCGATAAGATATATTTATTCTTATCTTCTGTCATAGCTGCGCTTCCTTTTCTTAGTAAAGAAGGGTATCATTGCTGACACCCCTCTATAATTTCATTCATTTACGGTAACGATTCAGAAACCTCATCTCGATTTCGCATGGCTCTGAATCGTTGCCATTTACACTTTTATTCTGTCTCTAAATTATTTGGAGAGAAGTGATGTATATGCTGCTGCATTATCGGTCTTAACCATGTTAATTGCAAAAGCATCATACTCGCTCGGGTTTCCAAGACGGTTTGTGATATTGGACTCTGTCTGTCCGTCTCCACCGATGTAATCTACCTTCAGGTTCAGCAGATCATCATATTTCTCCAGCAGAGGCTGATAGGTAGAGCTCAGGAAGTTATCCGATGCGTTGTAGATATTCAGCCATACTTTTTTGGATGGGCTCTTGCTTTCATCCAGCTGTTTTGCAACTTTATCGTAAACTTTTGTGGAATCTGTGAAATCGTTGTAGTTATCGGCTGTTACAGCAATATTTAATGCGTAGTAAGATCTCTCTTCTTCGCTGTATCTGTAATCTTCACCCTCTGTCAGGCAGTTGCCGGCTTCATCTGCTGTACCGATACCGGTATTGATATCTACACCGTCCAGTGCGTTACGCAGAACTCTCAGTGTCAGGTAAGCCTGAACGTCTGCATGCTGAGAAATTGTTCCGCCATATCCTTCACCGATTGCTGCTACAGCATCACTGTTTGCATCATAACCGAAGGTAGGAACTTTGTTGTCTTTTGCCCATGCATTGAACATTGACATTCCCATACCATCGTTGTTGGAAACTACAACATCGATCTGATCACCGAAGGAAGCTGTCCATGTTCCGATCGCGTTACCAGCTGTTGCAGCATCCCATGTTGCACCTGCTGAGTTTTTCATTTCCTGAGAAGCCAGCTCACGGATGGTATATGTTTTTCCGTCTACATCCAGAGTTGCATCCTGCACAACCTTTGCTTTTCCATCTACGTTTGTTCCGGCCGGTGTAGAATCTACTCCGCCGTCTGCATCTACACCTGTTCCAAGTGCGGAACGAACACCACGTGTACGAGCGATAGAATCGTTATGTCCGATATCACCGATTGCCAGAACATATCCGATTACGCCGTCACCGTTTCTGTCGATCGTGTCTGCGTTTTTCTTGATGTAATCCAGAACCATCTGTCCCTGCAGCTCAGCACCCTGATTTGCATCGAAACCTACATAATAAGTATTTCCGTTGAAGTTCAGAGCATCTTTGTCCAGTTCGCCGGTAGCACTGCTGGATGGCTGACGGTTGAACCAGCACAGAGGTTTGTCCTTGTTTTCTACGCTTCCGCCCGTTGATGCCGTAGAATCTGCTGTTTCTGTTTTCTGGGTAGAATCTTTAGACTCTGATGTGGATCCTCCACAACCAGCCATGGATACTGCCATAGCTACTGCCATAATTGCTGCTAATGCTTTTCTTTTCATTTTTATTCCTCCCGTTTGGTGATTTTGCTAGATTCGCTTCGTTCCTAGCTGATGAATTCATTATAATCACAAGAGGCCTGAAAAAAAATAGAATATTTTTGGATTAGTTATTGAAATTTTTGGTTGTTTCTTGTCGTAATTCCCCAAAACTCCAAGAATCATGCAAAAAAGCAGTCCCACAGAGCGCAAATTACTGCATGACAGATTTTTGTCGTACCTCGGGTACGCCTTCCCATCTGTTTCCTGTAGTTTGCGTTCTGCAGCACTGCTTTTTTTGTATTATTTCTTACTTATGCTTTAAGCGGGGTAAGAGCTCTAAAATCCTCTTGCAGGCGAGACTGCATCAGCTTTCTGACGTTTTAGCATCTTTATATTTTCGCATCAGAATCATATAGCTTATGATCAGTAAAACAGCTGCACTGCTCCATGCACAGATCTCGGCATAGTATATTCCCTCTTCGCCGATCCATTTCGGCAGCAGCAGCGCAACGCTGACACGCATCACAAATTCCGCAATGCCGCTGGCAAGCGGAATCAAAGTATTGCCCAGCCCCTGGATCGCGGAACGATACACATGCAGCAAATACAGTATCCACAAAAAGACAGCCATGATAAACAAATACTTATATGCAATATCTAACACCTGTCTGATCTGCTCCGGTTCACCGGATACAAACAGAGACAATATATTACGTCCAATCAGCACCATCATACCGGAAATGAAAACAGAAGTGAGTACTGCCATATACGTACCGCTGCGCACACCTTTTCGGATTCTCTGATATTTCTTTGCGCCAAGATTCTGCCCTACATACGTTGTAATCGCATATCCATAGGAAACGGCCGCCATCTCCAAAATTCCATACAGCTTGTTCGTTGCCGTAAATCCGGCTACAAACAGAAAGCCAAAGCCATTGATCACATACTGCACCGTAAGTCCTCCCACAGAAATGATCACGTTCTGTATGGCAAGAGGAGTACCCAGCTTCAAAAGCCGCAGACTCATAGACGGTTGCCTGTAAAAATCCTCCTTTTCCAGTCGGATATCCCTGATTTTCCGTAATACAAGCAGACAGTACAAGGCTGAAAATCCCTGTGCAATAACAGTCGCCACGGCTGCTCCGGCTACGCCCCAGCCAAAAACTGCCACAAACAGCAGGTCAAGTCCCACATTGATCACTGCTGCCACTGTCATTGCAATCAGTGGAGATCTGCTGTTTCCAAGTGCCCTCAGGATCGCCGCAAAGATATTATAGGCAGCTATAATCGGGACTCCCGCAAAAATCAGCCGCAAATATAGCATCGTCAGATCAATAACATTATCCGGTGTCTGCAAAAATAAAAGAACGTGATAAACTGCTCCTTCACTTACCGCGAGTACAATCACAGACAGTAATGCTGTCATAATATAGCTTTTCGCCACCGCACATTTCAGATTTTCCTTTTCCCCTGCTCCATAGTACTGCGATACAAGAATCGAAAAGCCCTGTGTGATACCTGTCATGATGCCCAGCACCAGCCAGACCAGCCAGTCTCCGGCGCCTACTGCCGCCAACGCTTCTACTCCTACCACCCGGCCAACAATCATGGTGTCCGCCATCGTATAAAACTGCTGGAAAATATTTCCGAGCATCAATGGTATGGCAAACGTTATGATCAGTTTTCCGGGGGATCCCGCAGTCATATTCTTTTCATTTGTTCCCATAAGATTAAGAATCTCCTTTTCTCTCTTTCTCCTCCTGCCCGCTATTTTACATGGAACCCTTGCAAAACACAATTCTATTTTTTCACAAAGTTTTTCCGATATTTTTGGTGGCTATTACTTTCTTTTTCCGAAGAGAAGCCAGAGCGTGTCTGAAAAATCATTTCCGCAATCAGGAAGAATCAACCGATTGTATCGTAATGCACAGGAGGCAGCGCTATGAGAGAGGTAAAAAGAGATTTTCCTTGGTTTTCCATTACAGAGTATGAAAAAGAAGCAGCGTATTTGAGACGCAGACTTGACACTCCCCACAGCTAAAGCAGGGGGATTCTTGTTTCTTCCACCACTGCATTGACGAATACCTTACGGTACTGCAATGTCTTACACAGTGTCCACAAGCTATGTTTATCCTGTTCCCGTATGCCCTACGGTACAGCTTTTCATCTTTATGCAGACTGCATCTGCAGTGCTTTTTTCAGAATATTAATGCCTGCATTCGTATCCCGGTCATGAACTGCATGGCATTTCGGGCACTCCCAGATACGAATGCTCAGATTTTTTATCCGTGGATTTCTGTAGCCGCAAGAGCTGCAGGTTTGACTGCTCGGATACATCGTTGGTACTCTTTGAATTTCATTTCCATACCAGCTGGCTTTATATTCCAGCATTTTGAAAAACTTTGCCCAGGAAACACTTGCTATGGATTTTGCCAGTTTATGGTTCCGGATCATTCCCTTCACGTTCAGATCCTCGATACAGATGGTTTGGTTTTCGCGCACCAGCATCGTTGACTGTTTCTGCAGGAAATCATTCCGCTGATTGGCTATTTTCTCATGCACTCTGGCTACCCTGAGCCGCTGCTTCCCGCGGTTATGGGAATCTTTCTGCTTCCGGGAAAGTCTGCGCTGTTCTCTTATGAGTTTTCGCATGGAGCGTTCCAGATATCTGGGATTTGATACCGTATTTCCATTGCTGTCAGAATAGAATGCTTTGATTCCAACATCAATTCCAATCGTTCCTCCAGCATTTGGGCGTGGTTCCGGTTCGAAATCAATATTTAAGACTGCAAAATATTTTCCGGCCGGTGTGTACTCAATGGTTACGTGATTAATTTTTCCCACTTCCATCGACTGGCGTATTTTGACAAATCCAAGTTTCGGAAGTTTGATATATCTTCCCACAATACGGATATTATCTTTTTGATTGACCGTTCTGTATGACTGGAACCGGTTATGTTTGCTCTTGAAGGTTGGATAGGAAGCACGTTTTTGAAAGAAATTCACAAAGCTCCGGTCGAGATCCCGCAGAGACTGCTGTAAGGCAATGGAATCTGCTGCTTTCAAAAAAGCAAACTCCTCCTGTCTTTTCAGTTCGGTCAGCATGGCGGAAGTCTGGGTATATCCAATCTTCTTCCCTTCTTCATAGCTTTCCTTGCGCATGGCAAGTCCCCGGTTGTAGATCAGCCGGCAGCATCCCAGCGTCTGGTGGATGAAGTTTTTCTGTTCTCTGTTCGGGTAGATTCTGAATTTGATCCCTTTTTGCATTAGCCCATCTTATCCTTTTGTCTCTGCGATGTTTTCTGGTTTTCGATATACTGTTTTACTGCTTCCAGCGGAGCACCACCCACCGTCGATACAAAATAGCTGTTTGTCCAAAGCGTCGGCATCTTAGTTTTAAGATATGGAAATTCCTGTCTTAAAATTCTGGAAGTATAGCCTTTGAAAGATTTTACGGCTTTGTGAATACCAAACTGAGGGCCTACTTCCAGCAGCATATGAACATGATCCGGCATGATTTCCATTTCCAGAATCTCTACAGAAAGATTTGCAGCATACTCTGTGAGCAGTTCCTTCAACCTGGTATCTACACCATTGGTTAATACTTTTCGTCTATATTTAGGACACCATACTACATGGTATTTGCACGAATAGACGACATTGTTGTTTGATTTATATGTTGTATTCATGTTTGTATTATACTATATTTTCCTATTTAATACAACCACTATTTTGTCCATCTCAATTACTTGCGTAAATTCGATGGACGCGTCTTATATCCCCATAGCTAAAGCAAGGGGTTTTACGACGCATTGGATAATTAATTTTAAGATTTACATTTTCAAAAACCTGGATGGCTTTTTCTTTTTCACCAGCGGATCAACGACTTTGATGAGATTCCGTGTTTCTTCGCTCAGAGCTGATTTATCCGGCACACTACGTATAAGCTCTTTTAATGCTTTCTTTGGCACTTTGGTGCAAATTTCATCCTCCACACGCTCTAATTCTTCCTTGGCTGCTTGCAGATCGTTCTGCAGGTCTTGTAGCGATTCTTCTTGCTCAGCCAATTCTTCTTTCTGCTGTTCGATGTTCTCTCTTTTTATGCGGATTTCCGTTTCCAGCTGTTCTGCAGTTCTCCTGTCTTGCTGCTCTGCTTTGACCGCTGCCACATGCTTTAACTCTAGGATGTCTAACGCTTTCTCTTTTAGGCTGATCTGATCTGTCAGATCACTTTTCCGGGCTTCTGCCTGCGCGATTGCCGCTTTAAGACCTTCAAATACTTCTTGCTGCCGATCCATCAGCAGCTGCATATCATCAATGATTTTTTGCCGTTCTGCAAGTAAAGAATCCATTTTTTTCATTTTTTCATCTTGCTGCATGATGATATAGTCATTTTTCCGCAAGTTCTGCTTATTCGGTGCCCGATTCTCCGGTTCTGTTTCGATTTCAATGCCTTTTTCCCGGCATATTTCATTCCATTTTTCCCGGCATTCCCTCGTGTAGACTATCTTCCGGTTATTTGTTCGAGATTCTTTTGCGCCCGGCTCTGGCAGCTGATACCCCAGCTGCTTTAGTGCTTTTTCCTGCCCGATCGCAAGATATCCGGCTGGATGTCTGTATGTCCAGACCTGCCGGACGTGGACGTGCGGCGTTTGCTCGTCAAGATGCAGCGCCACATCCAACCTCTTGATGTGATGTCCAAACCTTTCCCTGTGCCAAGCGTTAAATTCGTTATACACAGCTATCAGCTGATTAGGATCCACTGTATCATCTTTATTGCCGATCTGGTAAATGACCTCTTCCGGTGCTGTCTTTTTGCTTTTAAGCAGATCTGCAGGCGTTTTACAACGCTCTGCATGTCGCGCAGCAACTGCACGCGCATTCATGTCTTGCAGCAGGTCAGCAAACGCTTCTGTATAAAATTTTAGTTCCGCTTCCTGAAAGGTCATGTTCTTATCCCGATAGACGTTGAGATAGCTGTTTTCTTTCTGTTTCCCCGGATCAATATGATCTGCATGGGTTATGTCGAAGTCCCGGTCATTATGCCTGGCCAACCCCCATTCACGGCTTGAGTGCTGCGTTGTTCTCATGTTCTACACCTCCCGTCCCCACTATGTTCTGGCTCTATCATAGCACGTCTGTCGGCTCCAAACAAGTACCCAGTATGAATATGCGCAAGCACATATCCTCCTGGGCACTTCGTGGAGTCCTCAACGCCCCTTTTGAAAAGGTGCGGGCGGACGCCTTCCCCTAAACCTGCTGCTGCGGTAATTGCCGGAAACAAAATGTTTCCTTTCTGCAGCAGCATAGTCGCTCCATTCCGTCAAGGTCACTCAGTCCGCTATCATTCCCTGCCGGGAATTCCTTATGCTCCCTCGTTCTCTTGACTCCATTCTCGCTCTTGCGCACATTCATATCATATCTATTGTTTTTCCGCCAGTCTCTTTTTGTACAAAAAATAGCTGCTACGACTTATCCCGAATCTTTCCCTGAGCTGCTTTTCGCCAGCACCTTGCCGCAGCAGTTCTTCAAATTCGGCAATCTGATCTTCTGACAATGCTTTCTTTCTTCCGGCACCCCGTTCATTATGTTTGAGATCCGGCGCCGCACTACGCTGGCTATATTCGCTACAGCGTTGCTGCAGCACAGCGATTCTCTTCTCAGCCAGGGTAACCTCTGCATTCAGTCTTTTGATTTTCTCGCACATCTGCAGATATGTCGGAGATCCGGCAAAATCTGTTTCTGCCCTTTTTCGCATCCGATCAATCTCTTTGTCTTTGTTGATCACAATGTCTGTCATATCAGCCAAGGCTTTTTTTAACTCCTGGACTTCCTTGGTCAGTCTTTTGTTTTTCTCCTGTGCTGTTTCTATCGCCATGCTCACTCTCCTTTTCATTAGTCTTAAAATTAATTTTAAGATTATTTTACAGCAGGTTTTCCCATTTGTCAATTGACGAAAGTTGTTTTTCAAGATATAATGTGCTTAAATCTCGTAGGCAGATCATATGTAAATCAACACATAACACTGCAATAATAAGAGACGTTCCAGCTTCGTACTTGTTACTCCGGGGTACTTCGAGTTATTCTGAGGGTTGAACTATGTTGTTGCTGGAGAGAGAAAAAGAGTGATTTTCATCACTCTTTTTTTTCTCCGGAAAAGTATCAAAATTAATTTTAATACTTTTCTGTTTTTCAATCCCCCCAACGCTGCCACCAGTGTTTTCTTCTAGGTCTTTCAGCTTCTTCAGCTGGTTTTTCGATCATTTTCAACTTCTGTTCACTGTTCGCCTGCAGAAGCTGCGCAGCCTTTATGCTCTCTTGAGCAGACACGAGAGCGGCTGTGGTACGATCCAGCGAATTTTGCAGGCTCTCGATCTGCTTGTCCTTTGCTTCAAGATCTTTTCGCAGCATTTCTATGATTTCTTTCATGGTTTCGTTGGTTTCGCAACTGGTTTCGCAACTGGTTTCGCAGGTTTCGCAACTGGTTGTGGTTGGTTTCGCAACCTGGTTTCCCTCATCCTTACCATAATGCCGTAAAATAGCCGTTTCCGTGGATTTATCTATGACATAACGTTGCGCAACATCTTTCGCAACTTGGTTTCGCGCACACCATTTTCTAACAGCCTGCTCTGACACCCCGCAGGTCTCCGCCAACTCCTTAATTGTACTCATCTTAATATTCACCCTTTAGAAACATTTTGTATGCTTCTTCCTCTGAAATTCCTCTCTCTTTTACAATTTTTGCAACAATAGCGACCACTTTTTGTGCTGCCTGCCGCTGATCCGCTCCGGACAACTGCACCATATTCTTCCTGTTCATCGAGCTTCGCAGTTCTACCCAGTCTATTTTTTTCCACCAGCTGTATACGGTCGGCTTGCTTAGACCAGTTTCCCGGATACATTCTGCTTTTGTTCCATTCGGATGAGCCATGCGCCAATCAACCACGATCTGCGACTTATCTGGTCTACCGTCCTTATTTCTCCATTCTCCGTTTGGATGTTCAATATCTCGAATCGCATTCATAATTTTGATATGTTGCGCTTGCTTTCTTCCGTTCCGCTTATTTTTTTTGATCACTATGCCTGTCCGTACTACGATCGTGTCGATCGGATACGTAATATAACTCTCCGTATAGGCTTCAAGCGCGTGCAGCACGTCATCTTCCGTAAATTCATCACCTCTGGTATTCATAAAAGGGATCAGTCCGTAAGCATCCTCTTCCAATACTTCCCGCGGTACGCCACACTTCTGCGCATAAGTAGCCAATGTCATTATGCACCAATAACGATGCCCCTGCTCTGCACCCTCCAAGATTTTCCGGATCCACCAGTCATACAAGTCCTTTTTACAAGTCCATGTGTTTTTCGGTCGCTTTTCTACGATCCGCTGCTGATACCATTCCGGATATTTCTTCTTTGCATCTTCCAGGTGCAGATCTGACTTGTACACGAAATTTTTTGCCCTGTATTCCTCCGGGACAAACCGATTTAAGTATTCAACCGTCACTTTTTCTCCGGTGCGGAACGCCCTGCAGCGTCCTCCGTCTTTTGCTTTTGTGATCGTGCCGACCACCCGAAATCCCTGAAACAGGCTTTCATACTGTACCTTTTCATGCAATGAGGACGCTCCCTGCGTCCATGCCTGCCAGGTCAGCCGCTTTTTCAGTTTTTCCAGCTGTTCCACTATGTTTTTGAACATCGGAATCGGCTGCTGAAAGACATAGTAGATGTGGATTCCTGTGCCCGATGAGATCAGATAAGTGGGTCGAGGTAACCCCCATACAAATTTCAGCATCTCATGTCCCCGGTCGATCTGTTCCATGAAAAATTCCCATTGCTGACGCTCCTCTATCCCATCCAGATCGATCGCCAGCGCATACATTAAACGGGCATTTGAGGATTTCCGGCTCTTCCCGATATAGCTGATTGGACTCATCAAGCAAAAATCATCACTCGCAGCCATATCCGCGATCGCATCAAGATCATCCGTTACTGTCAAACGCTTCGTCCGCTTGCCGCCCTTTTCAATAGCTACCGCAATCCCATTATATTTTCCATCCTCATAGACACCTTTTTCTTCAAACGATCCCTCCGGAAAGATCTCCCGGTAAAAATCTAAATAGTGGATCTCATCAAATGATGATTCCAATGCTGCCACAATATCGATCATTTCTACTCCTTGGCTACCCCCTCTTCAACCCCCTCTACGGGCGTTATATTATCAATGAAGTTTTTTTACCTTTTTTGCATACTCCAAAATCGCGGTTTCGAACCCAGTTTCCCTCCACGTTTCGACCCCCTCTCCAGACCCTTTACCGTTTTCACAGTAGTGTTTTGACACTCCCCACAGCTAAAGCAGGGGGATTCCTGTTTCTTCCACCATTGCATT
>OLNX01002223.1_pt1 | contig 14856 bp, 13 predicted proteins | sample 1672611 | NCBI WGS metagenome assembly OLNX01 (sample SAMEA3136705, study PRJEB25190) | human gut metagenome | reverse complement strand
AACCCTCCAATACAGTAGTATAACAGGTTTATCTGTATTTGCAAGAACTATTTATAAGACAAAGAGGGTTCTGTGCGGCCGCACAGAACCCTCTTTGCCTTATATCTTTTATTTTTGGATGAGGTTTTTCGTGTAGAGGGCGCGGGTCGCATTCAGGACAGCGAGGACCATGACGCCGACGTCGGCAAAGATGGCCGCCCACATATTGGCGATACCCAGAGCACCCAGCAGCAGGCAGGCCGCCTTGATGGCCAGAGCAAAGACGATGTTCTGGTAGACGATGCTCTTGGTGCGGCGGGCAATGCGCATGGCGAGGGCGATCTTGGCCGGGTCGTCATCCATCAGGACGACGTCGGCGGCCTCAATGGCGGCGTCAGAGCCCAGAGCACCCATGGCGATGCCCACATCCACACGGGAAAGGACAGGGGCGTCGTTGATGCCATCGCCCACGAAGGCCAGCATCTCTTTGGGTTTCTTGGCGGCCAGGAGCTTCTCGATCTGGTCCACCTTATCGCCGGGCAGCAGACCGGCGTGGTACTCGTCGATGCCCAGCTCTGCCGAGACAGCCTTTGCCACCGGCTCTGCGTCGCCGGTGAGCATGACGGTCTTGCGGACGCCAGCCTGCTTGAGGCCCTTGATGGCCTGTGCGCTGTGGGGCTTCACCACGTCGGAGATGAGCAGATAGCCCGCATACTTGCCGTCGATGGCCACATGGACGATGGTACCGGTCTGGGGGACATCGGGGACGGTGAGGCCCAGCTTTGCCATCAGGCGAGCATTACCGGCAGCGACCAGCTTGCCGTCCACCTTGGCGGTGACGCCGTGTCCGCCCAGCTCCTCCACGTCGGTGACGCGGGCAGAGTCGATGTCCTTGCCGTAAGCAGCCTTGATGCTCAGGGAGATGGGGTGCTTCGACCAGCTCTCGGCCAGCGCAGCGGCTTCCACGAGGCCGTCTTCGGTACCGCCCTCCACGGGGCAGACCTTGACGACCTTGAAGGTACCCTGGGTCAGGGTGCCGGTCTTATCAAAGACGACGACGCGGGTATCGGCCAGCTCTTCCAGATAGGTCGAGCCCTTGACGAGGATGCCGCAGGCGGAAGCGCCGCCGATGCCGCCGAAGAAGCTCAGCGGGATAGAGATGACCAGTGCGCAGGGGCAGCTGATGACGAGGAAGGTAAGGGCGCGGTAGACCCAGTCGCCGAAGCGGGCGGGCTGGCCCATCAGCAGCAGGACCACCGGCGGGATGAACGCCAGAGCCAGTGCGCTGTAGCAGACGGCGGGGGTGTACACGCGGGCAAAACGGGTGATGAAGTTCTCGGTGCGGGCCTTCTTCATGCTGGAATTTTCCACGAGGTCAAGGATCTTGGAGACCGTGGACTCGCCAAATTCCTTGGTGGTGCGCACCTTGAGCAGGCCGGTCATGTTCACACAGCCGCTGATGACCTCGTCGCCGGTCTGCACATCGCGGGGCAGGCTCTCGCCGGTCAGGGCTGCGGTGTTCAGGGCCGAAGTTCCCTCCACGATCACGCCGTCGATGGGCACACGTTCGCCGGGCTGGACCACGATCACGGTGCCGACTTCGACATCATCGGGGTCCACCTGTTCCAGCTTGCCGTCTGCGTCCTCGATGTTGGCGTAGTCGGGACGGATGTCCATCAGGCTGGAGATGCTCTGTCGGCTCTTGCCGACGGCCACGCTCTGGAACAGCTCGCCGATCTGGTAAAAGAGGATGACGGCGCAGCCCTCGACATAGTCGCCCAGCGCGAACGCGCCCACGGTGGCAACGGCCATCAGGAAGCACTCGTCGAACGGCTGGCGGTTTTTGATGCCCTTGAGCGCCTTGCGCAGGACATCCCAGCCCACCACGAGGTACGGGATGAGGTAGAGCACCAGCTCCACCGGGGTGGGGAATGCGGGCAGGAGCTTCAGGATCACGATCAGGATGACCGCTGCGATGATCTGATACAGCACCTTTTTCTGCTTTTTGGTCATACGAAACTCTCCTTTTGACGGATGGCTGGGGGCGGTTTCAACAGGTTTTCCCCGGAAAGGAAACTTTTCCACGTTTTCCCCCATGTTTTCCACGAGGTTTTCCCGAAGAAATCTGACTTTTTCGCGTTTGTTTTCAAACTTTTCCGCAAAAGCTGTTGAAAACCCGGTGGAAAGTGTTGAAAACTGGTTTTTCTTTCAACAGGAAATCGCCGGGGAAGGAAACGGCTCCCCCGCAGGAGGAGCCGTTCTCATCGGATGCGTTGCTCAGATATCAAAGATCTCGCAGTCGTCCTCGACCTTTTTGCAGGCGGCCAGAACGTTCACCATGGTGTCGTGGGGGTCTGCGCCCTCTGCGAACTCCACCTTCATCTTCTGGGTCATGAAGCTGACGGTCGCATTTGCCACACCGGCCACGGTGTTGGCGGCGTCTTCCATCTTCTGGGCGCAGTTTGCGCAATCGACCTCGATCTTGTAGCTCTTTTTCATAATAAGTACCTGCCTTTCGGTTATTCTTCGATATGGTCCATCCCCATGGAGAGGATGCTGCGCACATGGTCATCGTCCAGTGCGTAGTAAACGGTCTTTCCGTCCCGGCGGAACCGCACGAGCTTCGAGTCCTTCAGCACCCGGAGCTGGTGGCTCACCGCAGACTGGCTCAGCTGCACCGCATTCGCAAGGTCCTGCACACACAGCTCGCTGTCGTGGAGCGCATACAGGATCTTGATGCGGGAGGAGTCGCCGAACACCCGGAACAGGTCGGCCAGCTCATACAGCACTTCGTCGTCCGGCATCACGAGAGGCCCCGGCTGCGCGGCGGGCAGAGCGTCTTTGGGGTTGTTCATGGCAGTTTCTCCTTTCGCGGCACATTCATGTGAACGATTGTTCATGTGTTCATAGTATCACGCGGAAGAGGCCCTGTCAAGGCTTTTTGCAAAGATTTTGAGCAGAACCTCAAAATTGTAAAAAAATACCCCAATACGCAAGAAAACTGCGATTTCAATCTGCAAAAAGGGTGCGTTTTGAGCGCGGAAAAAGTAAGCGGAAAAGTGTCAATGTTTTCGTCGATTTTCGGTGAAGTTTTTTGCTGCCCATGGCAGATACATCACCGCCAGTGCCGCAGCGATGGCGGGCAGGAAGCCGAGTATATAATACTGTTCACCCAGAAATCTCGTGAAGGCACAGGTGATGACGTTGGCGGTTGGGTTGTTCAGGAAATAGAAGTTCGTGTACAGAGACTTGTTGAGAAAATAGATGGGCAAGGCGGTGCCGAACAGGAAAGCCAGTACCTGCGGCACCCGGCGGGGGCTGGGGCGGTAGCCGCCCACAACGAGAAGGACCGGGTAAAGCACCAGCAGGGCGTGGATGGAGACCGAGTGCAAGTTGATGAGCGTCCACCATGAAGGCACATCCAACCAGCTTGGGCAGAGCAGGGCCAGCGCCGCGCCGGGGATGCAGAGGGCGTAAAGTTCCTCTTTGCACCAGTTCTGGTCGAACAGGGTGTTGTACAGGCAGACGAAAACATTGATGCTGCATAGGTGGAGCGGGAGATAGCTCCAATTCCACTGGCCAGTCAGGGCCATGCCGAGCAGAAGGGCCGCTTCGTCAAGAAGCAGAAGCACTGTGACCCCCACCAGGATGCGCCGCCGCTGTTTTGGCCCGCTGTGCCTGTACCAGAGCGCAACACTCAGGATGGAGATCAGCGAAAGCGCCAGTTCGGTGAGATGGATTCTTCCATACAGTGGGTAACACTGATAATTCACTCCGTACTCCAGCGCGGTGATATCGTAGGATTTCCAGAAGTCGTTCATAGGCGTACCCTCCTCCATTTTGCCCTATCATAACGCGTTTTGGGCTGACAGAAAAGAGGAAAATGCAGAAATCCACCAAAAACAGGTGCATCGACGCGGAAAATGTGGTATCCTATCAGGAGATCGGAAATTTACTGCCGCAAGGCGATTCTGGAAAGGAAGTTTTTTATGTTGACTATTGGCATTCACGGCGAGCAGAGCCAGCTCGTGACGAACGAAAACACCGCAAAGACCATGGGCAGCGGCACACTGGACGTGTTCGCAACGCCCGCACTGGTGGCACTGGCCGAAAAGACCTGCTGGATGAGCGTCGCGTCCGAGTTGGACGAGGGCTGCGGCTCGGTGGGCACGAAGCTGGAGCTGGAACACACCGCCCCCACCCCCGTGGGCATGACCGTGACCTGTGAGAGCGAGCTGACCGCCGTGGAAGGCCGGAAGCTGGTGTTCAAGGTCTCGCTGCACGACGAAAAAGGCCCCGTGGGCGGCGGCGTGCATGAGCGCTTCGTCGTCAATGACGCGAAGTTCGCGGCGAAGGCGGAGAGCAAGAAGGGGTGAACCCTCTCAGTCACCTTCGGTGACAGCTCTCCCGAAGGGAGAGCCACTGGCGAGTCGGTAGTGGTCGTGCTGGACGAGCGAAGTTTTTTGCAATCGGGAACGGTCGGGCTCCGCTGTCTCGATTCACGGCTGCAATACAAATGCCGCTGCCAATGAGAGCAGGGCCCGGCACCTTGCGCCCCATCGGGCCCAAGCGAACAGCAGGGCTGGCCCGGTCTGCCAATGCCTCGCCCTTCGGGAGAGGTGGCAGTGCGCAGCACTGACGGAGAGGGTCAGTCCCGCAGCCGCTTCACGGTTTCCGGGCCTTGCCCTCCCTTGAGTGGGGACGGAGCGGTTCTTCCAACCGCAGCGGCGGTTCATCCTCCGCCATCACCTGTTCTTCGGCCCGCTGCTGGGCCTCGTGGAGGAGGCGGGCGGCCTGTTCGCTGGCGCGGAACAGTTCAAAGTACAGCGCTTTATAATCCGGCGCGGCAAACACCCCCTTCCCTGTCTGGTTGGGGATAGTCTGCCCCGCGCTGAGGCAAAAAATCAAAAGAGGAATCAGATCTTATGAAAAAAGTCAATCTTTCGTGGGCGGGTGCCGTGCTGGTGTTCGCTCTGCTGCTGTGGTGCACGGCGGCAACCCCCGGCACCATTGCCGACCCGTCTACCTACACCTGCGCCGTGTACAGCACGGCGCTCTCCCTGCTGCCGCCGGTGGTGGCCATCGTGCTGGCACTGAACACTAAAGAGGTCTATACCTCGCTGCTGGTGGGCATCGCGACGGGTGCGCTGCTCTTTGCCAACGGCAACCTGGAACTGGCCCTGAACACCCTGTTCTTCAATGAAGACGGCGGCATGGTCGCCAAGCTGTCCGACTCCAGCAACGTGGGCATCTTGGTCTTTCTGGTCATGCTGGGCATCCTGGTGGCCCTGATGAACAAGGCGGGCGGCAGCGCGGCCTTTGGCCGCTGGGCGTCCACCCACATCCACACCCGCGCGGGGGCGCAGTTCATGACCCTTGTTCTGGGTGTGCTCATCTTTGTGGACGACTACTTCAACTGCCTGACCGTAGGCTCCGTCATGCGGCCTGTGACCGACCGGCAGAAGGTCTCCCGCGCAAAGCTGGCCTACCTCATCGACGCCACGGCGGCCCCGGTCTGCATCATCGCGCCGGTGTCCAGCTGGGCGGCGGCCGTCACCTCCTCGGTGCCGGAAGGTTCGGGCATCAACGGCTTTACCATGTTCCTGCGCACCATTCCGTATAACTACTACGCCCTGCTGACCCTCATCATGATCCTCTTCCTCATCTTCACGGGCACCGACTACGGCCCCATGAAGCTCAACGAGGACAACGCGCTGAAGGGCGACCTCTTCACCACCGAAGACCGCCCCTACGGCGACGATGTGGACGACGGCACCGCAGCCTGCGGCCATGTCATCGACCTGATTTTGCCGGTGCTGGTGCTCATTGCGGCCTGCATCTTCGGCCTCATCTACACCGGCGGCTTCTTTGAAGGCGTGGACTTCATCACCGCCTTCTCCGACTGCAACGCCTCGGCGGGCCTGGTGCTGGGCAGCAGCATCGCGCTGCTGTTCACCTTCGTGTTCTACCGGGTGCGCGGCGTGATGACCTTTCAGGACTTCGCGGCCTGCATCCCGGAGGGCTTCAAGGCTATGGTCAGCCCCATGCTCATCCTGACGCTGGCGTGGACCCTTTCCGGCATGACCAACCTGCTGGGTGCCAAGTATTACGTGGCCAACCTGCTCAACGGCTCGGCGGCTGCGCTGCAATATCTGCTGCCGACCATCATCTTTCTGGTGGCGGTGTTCCTGGCCTTTGCCACCGGCACGTCCTGGGGCACCTTCTCCATCCTTATCCCCATCGTCTGCCATGCGTTCCCGCAGGGGGAGATGCTGGTCATCTCCATTGCGGCCTGCCTGTCCGGCGCAGTGTGCGGTGACCATTGCTCCCCCATCTCGGACACCTCCATCATGGCGTCCGCCGGTGCGCATTGCAGCCATGTGAACCATGTGTCCACCCAGCTGCCCTATGCCATCACGGCGGCGGCTATCTCGGCGGTGTGCTATGTCGTCACCGGCCTGAGCCAGATGTTCCTGGGCGCCAGCGCCAGCCTGCTCACCTCGCTGGTGCTGCTGGCCGTGGCCATCGTGCTGGAGCTGGTGGTGCTGAACGTCATCCGGCTGCGAACGGCCAAAGCAGACTGACCCAACCGGCGTTTTTGGCCCTGTCAAGGGGGCAAAAATCGTCATTCGCGCAGTTTTCAGGGTGTTTCACGCGGCTTTGCTTTCCTTCCGGTTGTTTTTATGGTATGATGGACCCAGAAACGAACGACCGTGCGGCCTTTGGCAGAAGAGGAGGACGACCCCGATGAAAAAACGCATTCTCAGCCTGATCCTGGCACTGAGCATGGTGCTCTCCGTGCTCCCCCTGGGGGCTTTTGCAGCAGACCCCAACCAAGAACTCGTCATGAAGGACGGTCTGCCGGACTGTTCGAACGGCACCATTGGCCACGGCTGGACGTACATGAACAACACACTGATTCTGATGAGTGGAACGTATGATTTCAGATACGCCAATCCCAAAACCAATAAAGGAGGGTTTACCAGTCAGGCTGTGCAGTGTGCGATTGAGATTCAATCGGATGCGACAATTACCGGCGGCATCTTTGAAAAAAAGTGACAAACAACGCCGGAACGATTTATGACGGCATCTTCAATACCATGGTGGAAAACAATGTGGCAAGGGGCGCGCTAGGAAAAATCGCGGGCGGAGCCTTCAATGGAACCGTGACAAACAACGGCACCATATCCGGTGGTGCCTTCAGTGGAACCGTGACAAACAGAGGCACCATCACTGCCGGCACCTTCTATGAAAAAGTGGAAAACTACTCCGGCGGAACGATCTCTGGCGGCACCTTCAGTACAACAGTGAAAAACTGTGGCGGAACGATCTCTGGCGGCACCTTCAGTAGTACAGTGGAAAACGACAGCGGAACCATCAAGAAAGGCACCTTCGAGGGCAGTGTGACAAACAACAGCCTCATCAGCGGTGGTACCTTCCAGAACGGGTGCAGTGTGACAAACTGGCACACCATCAAGGACAACGGCACCTTTGAGGGAACAGTGACAAACTACGGCACCATCGAGAACGGCACCTTCAAGGGCGATGTGACAAACAAAACCAACGGAATAATCTATGATGGAACCTTCGCGGGCAGTGTGACAAACAGCGGCACCGTGAACAGCGGCGTGTTCAAAGGAAAGAACAACCTAACCAACGTCTACGCCATCACCTGGGATACGGCCTACCCCAATGCCAAGATCGAGGAAGTCAACGATGTGTCTGTGGATTGGCCCCCTTACGTCTGCGCAGGCACCACCGTGACCATCACTGCCGACACCGAGATTTTCAGCCTGAACGGCAAGCCCATCGACGAAAGCAGCTACCCCGATACAACCGACAAGAAGACCGTGACCTTCACCATGCCGGGCGAGCCCGTGGTGCTGAACCGCACGGCTGAACTGGAAGTTGTGGGCGGCGAAATCGAAAGCGGCGAGACGGCCAAAGGCAGCGGTCGTGTGCTCATCGGCGGCAAGGTGGAAGTGACCACGAAGGATAAGACCCAAGACTTTGTGGGCTGGACCATCGCGCCGGAAGGCATCGAACTTCGGCACGATGACGGTAGCGCAGTGAACCTGACCAGCGAATGGACGTTCTCTTTCATGATGCCCGATGTCTCCGGCGGCAAGCTGACCCTGACGGCAGACTATCAGCCTTTCCGTACCAGCCTGCTGATGAATGCAGACGGCACGGTGAATCTGGAGCATGTGAACCACGAGACCTACGATGGAAACGAAACCTGCAAGGGTGACGGATGGAATGTCTTCAACAGAGGAACCCTGATTCTGGAGAAGTGGACCTACGACTTCCAGTATACGGCCCCAACGGAAAAGACCGGCACCCTCGAAGCCGTGACCTGCGGAGTCCTGAACGAAGGCGGCACCATCGAGAACGGCGTGTTCCGGAACATAGTGCTCAATGAGGTCGGCGGCACCATCACCGGCGGCACCTTCGCGGCGGGCCTGTTTGAGATGCCCGGCACGACCAGCGGCAACGTGACCGGCGGCGTGTTCAACGGCAAGACGGGGCTGACCAATGCCCACCACGTCACCGTAACGGATGGCAGTGTGCTCAAGGTGAACGGCGAAGACCCGCTGAAGGTGGATGAAACGACGGGAGCCGTGACGACCGACACGGCATGGGACCTCTACGCCTACGCAGGCACCACCGTGACCATCACTGCCAGCACCGAGATCTTCAGCCTGAACGGCCAGCCCATCGACGAAAGCAACTACCCCAATAAAAACGACAAGAAGGCCGTGAAATTCACTATGCCAGACGAGGACGTGGTGCTGAACGGAGCGATCACCTGCACCGACCTCGTCATGGAGAAGGGCTGGCCGAAGGATTCCGACGGCGGCAAAAACCCCTGCAAGGGCGACGGCTGGCAGTACATCCCCAATGACCCGACCAATGGCGACAGGCTGCTTCTGACGGGCAGCAACCAGACCGGCGGGCTGTTCGATTTCAGCACCATCGGAGATGGTTTGGCGGTGGAGTGCAACGTCTTTGTGGGCAAGCCGACGGCCATCACGGGCGGCGAGTTCAACGGCAAAGTGTTCAACAACAGCGGCATTCTGGGCGGCACCTTCCACGGCGAGGTCGAGAATATGGGACCGGGCCGCATCATGAATGGCACGTTCAAGAACTCGGTCGAGAACAAGGGCATGATCGAAAACGGTGCGTTCCACGACGAAGTCAAGAACAACGGCACCATCAACGACGGCACCTTCCACGGCAAGGTCGAGAATAACAGCGTCATCAACAGCGGCACCTTCAACAGCCTGGTCGACAATACGACCATGGGCCGCATCGAGAATGGTACGTTCAACGATGCAGTCGAGAATAATGGCACCATCGAGAAGGGCACCTTCCACGACGAAGTCAAGAACAACGGCACCATCAACGGCGGTGCGTTCAACGGCGCTGTGACCGGCAGCGGCACAGTCAGCGAGAGCATCACCGGCAGCGGTACGCTGAACGGCGAGCCCATCACCAAGACGCCGGAGCCGGAACCTGAACCGGAACCCAAGCCGGAACCTCAGCCGGAACCGAAACCCAATCCGGAGCCTCAACCGGAACCGGAGCCGGAACCCACCACCTACACCGTGACCGTCATCGGCGGCACGATCGACGGCAAGACGTCCGTTTCCGCCAAGGAGAACGAAACCCTGACCGTGGTGCTGGACCAGAACGACATTCCGGACGGCATGACGTTTGACCTGTGGAGCATTTCGTCGAGCAAGCTCAGCGGCGATATCAACGTCGATTACCGGGCCGAGGCCATGACCTTCCAGATGCCTGCCGAGGATGTGACCATCCGGGCGCAGTACCGCTCGGCGGAGATCATCGAGGACGCAGCGCCCTCTCCGCTGGCAACGGCGGCGACCATCGCGGTGGGCGGCGCAGCTGCAGGCATCGTGGTGTGGCAGGGCGTGAGCCTGGGCGTAGACCTCTACCTCGCCAATGCGCTGCCCCAGGGTGTGCCGGTGCCGACCGACCGCCGTGCGCTGGCGCTGCTCCTGTGGGAGACCGCAGGCAAACCGGAGGTGGCTCTGCCCACCCTTTACGGCGATATCCCCGCCGAAGAGATCGAGCTGCAAAAGGCCACCCGCTGGGCGGTCCAGAACGGCCTGATGGACGCGGCCGACAAGAAGGATGCGTCCTTCTTTGACCCGGACCATTATGTCACCAAGATGGACGTCTTCGGCGCATGGCTCCGGCTCAAAAAGCTCCTCGGCACCACCTGAACATCCCCGACGCAGTGAGCGTCCCCCTTAACGCAAAGGACCTCCCGGCCTGCATGGGCTGGGGGGCCCTTTGTTTCAAAACGGAAAAATTCCGTTGCTTCTGGGAAAAAACATGGTATACTAAAGGAAATTGAGCGATCGGAAGGAGCCGTACCATGCTGGAAAAAGCATTCAACGACGTTTACACAAAATTCAAGCTGCATTTCTATCAGAACGTGTTTCAGCGCTTTGCCACCCGCGAGGCGACCCTGACCACGGTGGAGTCCTTCTGCATGGAGGGCATCATGGCCATGGGCGAGCCCACCATTGCGGAGTTCTCGCGGATGATGAAGATCTCTACCCCCAACGCGGCGTATAAGATCGGCAGCCTGATGCGCAAGGGCTACGTGGAAAAGATCCAGTCCGCCAAGGACCGGCGCGAGTACCATCTGCGCCCCACCCAGAAGTATTTCGAGTATTACAACATCAGCTATTCCTACCTGCACACCGTGGTCGAGCGGGTGCGGGAGCGCTTCCCCGCCGAGGACGTGGACAAAATGGAACAGATGCTTACCATCATCAGCGAGGAGCTGATGCCGGAGCTGGATCTGAAATCAAAGACGGAGGACGAATAAGCGCCGTTTCACCCCGTTGGAGTAAAACGGCCGGGGCAATTGCAATCCGTGTGCTGGAATGATACAATAGGAGCCAGCGAGAACCGCCGCCGGACGTTTTTCCGGCAAGTGCAAGTGTAAGAAAGAAGGCTTTTATCATGAGCATGAATACAGTCCCTGAGCGTCTGGCTGCGCTGCGCGCCGCCATGGACGCCAATGGCGTGGACCTCTACCTCATCCCGGTGGGCGACCCGCACTCCAGCGAGTATCTGCCCGACCACTACACCTCCCTGACCTATTTCTCCGGCTTCCACGGCGAGAACTCGAACTTCGTCGTGACCAGAGACAAGAGCGCCCTGTGGGCCGACGGCCGCTATTTTGTGCAGGCCGAAAAGGAGATCGCGGGCACCGAGATCGAGCTGGAACGGATGGGCGAGCCGGGTGTGCCCACCGTGGAGCAGTACTGCGCCGATGCCCTGCCGGAAGGCGGTGTGCTGGGCCTGTGCGGCCTGACCGCTTCCTGCCAGCTGGTGCGCAGCGTACAGAAAGCGCTGGACGCCAAGCACGGCACCATCAAGACCCTGAATCTGGAAGATGAGCTGTGGACCGAGGGCCGCCCTGCCCTGCCGGAGACCCCGGCCTGGCTCCTGAGCAAGGAGTATGCGGGCTTTGCCCCCGCCGAGAAGCTGGAGCAGCTGCGGGCCAAGCTCAAGGAGCTGGGCTGCACGGCCCAGCTGGTGGGCAAGCTGGACAACCTGGCCTGGCTGCTGAACCTCCGCGCGATGGACATCCAGTGCACCCCCTATGCCATGGCCTACTGCTATGTGACCGGGGACCGTGCCGTCCTCTTCATCAACACCCGTCGTCTGGGCGCGGAGGCCGCTGCCGAGCTGAAGGAGAACGGTGTCGAGATCGCCGAATATGACGACATCCTCACCTTCCTGGCCGCAGAGACCGAGGCTCAGACCGTTCTGGCCGACCCGGCTTCCGTCAACTATGCGGTCTACGAGACCCTGCGCAACAACCCGGTCCTGACCGTCAAGGACGAGGCCGACCCCCTGCTGCCGATGAAGGGCGTCAAGAACGAGACCGAGCTGAACCACAACCGTGAGGCCCATCTGCGCGATGCCGTGGCCATGGTGCGGTTCCAGAAGGAGCTGGAAGAGCGTCTGGCCGCAGGCGAGGAGCTGACGGAGCTGACCGTGGACGAGATCCTCCACAAGTACCGCTCGGCACAGGACAAGTTCATCGTGGAGAGCTTCGGCACCATTGCAGCCTACGGCGGCAACGCGGCCATGATGCACTACCACGCCACCGAGGAAGACCACGCCAAGCTCGAAAAGAAGGGCTTTTTGCTGGTGGACAGCGGTGCGACCTACATGGACGGCACCACCGACATCACCCGCACCTACCCGCTGGGCGAGCTGACCGAGGACGAAAAGCGGTTCTACACCTGGACGCTGCAGTGCCACATCGACATTGCCAAGGCCGTCTGGCTGAACTACTGCGACGGCCACATGCTGGATACCATCGCCCGTGAGCCGCTGTGGCAGCACCTCATCAATTACCGCTGCGGCACCGGCCACAGCGTCAGCTTCGTGGGCAATGTCCACGAAGGCCCCCACGCTCTGAACGGCCGCAACACTACCGTGTTCCAGCCGGGCATGATCGTCACCGACGAGCCGGGCGTCTACGAGAGCGGCGTCGTCGGCATCCGCATCGAGAACGAGCTGGAGTGCTACCACAAGGCCGACAACCAGTACGGCACCTTTCTGGCCTTCCGCCCGCTGACCTTTGTGCCCATCGCCACCTCGCCTGTGGTGCCCGGCATCCTGACCAAAGACGAGATCGAGTGGCTGAACGCCTACCACCGCGAGGTCTTCACCAAGCTCGCTCCCCGCCTGACCGAGGAGGAGCGCGACTGGCTGGCCAAGAAGTGCGCCGCCATCGGAGCGTAACCTCTCATAACGAAAATCGAGAGGCCATCGGCCTCTCGATTTTTGTTATCATTCCTGTTCCGGTTTGTGCTCTTTCCAGTAGGCTTTTGCCTCATCAATGGCCTTTTTGAACGGGCCGGAGGGGTAGGTGCTCTCGGCGATGTCCACCAGGAATTTATACAGCTGGGGGCGCACCTCCTCATACATGCCCAGGCGGGTGTAGAGGTCTTTGTAATAGCGGAACACCTGCAGCTTGTTCTGCACCACGGTGGATACGTGGACCTGCGTGTGGCAGATGCTCTGCGGATTCTGGACGTAGTAATAACCGGCCTTGCCGATGGAAACGAAGGTCTCGGCGTACTGGATATACCGCAGGTTGAAGACGAGGTCTTCGGCCCAGTGCATCTCGCTGACGAACTGGATGTCGTTCCGGGTCAGGAGGTCGCGGCGGTAGAGCTTGTTCCAGAGCACGCTGTAAAAATAGGAGGCGGGCTTGTCCATCAGGCGGAGGGCGAAGGTGTCCTTGTCATAAACGCCTGCGGGCAGAAAGCCGTACTCCCGCATCTCCGGGGGCCGGGCGACGCTCATGACGCCCAGCTCGTCCTGGATCTTATCGAGCACCTGTTCGGGCTTGGAAGCGCCCGCCGGGATGACCATCTTGTAGGGTGCGATGACGAGGTCGGCGGTGTGTTCCTCGGCCGCGGCCACGAGAGCGGCCGTGAAGTCCGGGTCGAGATAGTCGTCGCTGTCCACGAACTGCACATACTTGCCGCCGGCCAGCTTCAGGCCCAGATTGCGGGTGTCCGCTACGCCGGAGTTTTCCTTGTCCACCAGCACGATGCGGTGGTCTTTGGCGCGGAACTCTTCGCAGACGGGCAGGCTCTGGTCCTTGGAACCGTCGTTCAGGATGATGATCTCGATGTTGGAATAGGTCTGTGCGCAGATGCTGCCCACGCAGCGGGCCAGATGGTTCTGGGCGTTGTACACGGGCAGGATGATGCTGACAAGGGGCTGATTCATGGCGGCGTCTCCTTTTCTGATTTTATAGTAACTATACTCCCGTGCGGCGCAAAATGCAAGCGCCCGGAAGGCCGGGTAGGAGGAAGGAATTGAAAAAATGATCTTTCACATTGCGGTCTGCAGCCCGGATGCGGTGCTGCGGGGGCGGGTGCAGCGGCACTGCCTTGAATATTATGCCCGCCGGGCCGATGCCTGCATCGTGGAACAGCTGGAGGACGCGGGGGCACTGCTCCGGAAAGAGGATGCGGGCAGCCGGTTCGAGCTGTATCTCATCGAGCTGACAGCGGCAAACCCGGCGGCAGGTCTGCAGGCAGCGGCGCAGCTGCGGCAGCGCGGGGTACGGGCACCGCTGGCCTTTCTGGCCCACACGCCTGCCTACGCCTACGAGGCGTTCCGGGTGGATGCGATGCAGTATTTGCAGATCCCCTTCCGGCCCGAACAGCTCACGGCCCTGCTGGACCGCGCTACCGAGCCGGAGTACGGCCCCGTCATCCCGGTGACGACGGCGACCGGCCTGCGGGCCCTCCCCTTTGCGGACATCGAGTATCTGGAATGCACCCACCATGTGGTGCATTTCCACCTTGCCAGCGGCGAGGATGTGGCCTCGCTCTCGCTGCGGGTGCCCTTCTCCGAAGTGGCAAAGCCGCTGCTGGCCGACCGGCGCTTTTTGCAGCCTCACCGCTCCTACGTGGTCAACCTGGCGGCGGCATCGCAGCTGTCCGTGGGGGAGCTGTGGATGCGCAGCGGTGCCCGCGTCCCCATCCCCCGTGGCCGCGAAGCCGCCGTGCGGGCAGCCTTCCGGAAGTTTTTGGAACGATAAACGATAGAAAAGAGGTCTTGTCCAACGGGCAAGGCCTCTTTTTGTCAGAACTTCAACTCCGCCCACCGGGTCAGGAACTGGTCGCTGACGCGGCGGAGGGCGGGTTCATCGGCGGCGCTGGCGGCGTCGGCGATGCCGATGACGTAAAAGCCGGCGTCGTGGGCGGTGCGGGCCGCGTAGAGGGAATCCTCGCAGACGGCGCAGCGGTGCGGGTCGGTGCCGCCGAGGCGCTGTAAGGCCGCGAAAAAGACGTCCGG
>OLNX01002206.1_pt1 | contig 14977 bp, 12 predicted proteins | sample 1672611 | NCBI WGS metagenome assembly OLNX01 (sample SAMEA3136705, study PRJEB25190) | human gut metagenome | reverse complement strand
GGAACCACGAGAGCAGAAGCTTCGTGTCGGTGCCGGGACGTACGGGCAGCCACACGTCGGCCTTCACGGCGTCGGGCGAGAAGTTCGGGTCGACGACCACGGTCTTCACGCCGGCGGCGCGGAGCTCCGCCATGCCGCGGCCGGACTCGGCGGTCTCGGACACGGAGGGCTGGGCGCCCCAGATGACCACGACCTCGGTCTTGTTGTCGTTCACCTTGAAGATCTCCTGGACGGCGTTGTCGGCGATGGACTGGTCGTCGCCGCCGTAGAAGAGCTTCGAGAGGGCCCAACGGGGCAGGTAGCACTGGGCGCAGCCGGGTTCGAAGACGGTCGGGCTACCGAAGGCCATGGGAAGCGTCATGGCCTCCATGAACGAGTAGGAGCCGCCGCCGCCCACGCTGGCGAAGAACGCGTAGTTGCCGTACTGGTCGATAGCGTCCTTGATATGGGTGGCCGCCTCGGTGATGGCCTCGTCCCAGGAGATGACCTCCCACTTGTTCTCGCCGCGCTCGCCGGCCCGGCGCAGGGGGTGCAGGATGCGGCGCGGGCTGTACATGGTGTGCAGCTGGTTGAGGCCCTTGATGCAGAGGCTGCCGCGGGACACCGGGGCCTCCGGATCGCCCTCGAGCCGCACGACCACGCCGTCCTTCAGGTAGGCGATGGCCGGGCACATCTGAATGCAGCCATGGCAGCTCGTGCGCATCTTCGTCAGGCCCTCGGTGCTCGAGACGCCCGCCTCGCCGGTACCGGCGAGCTCCTCTTCCGGCGCAGCTTCCTGCATGCAGCCGGCCATGGAGGCGCCCACCGCAGCGGCCGCGCCCGCGAGAGCGGACACTTTGACGAAGCTGCGACGTGTCAAATTCGTTTTTGACATATTGTCTTCCTCTCCTCTTGCTTACACGTGATTACGCTTGTCCGTTCACCTTCAGATCTTCCAGAAACTCCCTTCCCTCCTCGGTCAACGTCCAACCTTCTTTCCAAACCAGAGCGCCAGCGCGCTCGAGCTTGTCCACAAATACCGACGGCTGCATGGTCTCGACGCGACCGTCGATCACCGTCTGAAGAGCGGGCCTGCCCAAGAGCAGCTCCTCGATCTGCCCGTAGGGGCGCGGGGCCGCCTCGACGAATTCCAAAAGTTCGATGTAGGTATCGGTGCGTTCGGGCACAAGATGAAGCAGATCCACGAGGCGCGCGGACGGCTTGTTGTAATCGACGAACCAGTCGCCCACATCCGTGCTCTTGAACGAGATCTCGGCCACGAGATCGTCGACCTCGTCTTCGGAGAGCCCCTCCTTCTGCTCGGGCAAAACGCGGTTGCCGTCCTCGTCGCGCTCGATCATGTCGAGGCCGTAGGAGCGAACAAGGGACATCAGCATATAGAACTGGTTCTGGGTGGCGCGCTCGAACTGGGGGAGCGCCGCGATGAAGTCCTCCGCCTCGCGAAGCGGGCGCTCCTCGGCGCAGAAGGCGAGGGTCTTGTACAGGATCTCGCGGTTCAAGGGATGACGCATCACCGTGCGGTTCAGCTCCGCGAGCTTCTCCTCGAAGGTGAGTTCGGCGGCGTCGGGCAAATCGTCAGCAGCGAGCGCGGCAACATCCATCGCCGCCTCGGCGGCTGCCTCCTCGCGCTCCTGGGAATCGTCTCGCGGCATTTCGCGGGTTTCAAAATCAGCCATGCATGCTTCGCATCGCAGCGGATGCGACCCTCCCCTCTTACCTATTTGGTTCTCCTCCTTGCCGCTTCGCCTCCTCGCACCAACTATGTCTCGGAGGTTTTCGAAGCGGTTCCACGGGTCGGAACTATAGGCGATTGGGATTGAAAACGACTACCCGCAGACTGCCTGAAATTGAGAAAATGGGCGCAAAAATCTCACGCAGGCTGGGTGAGTGACCCGTTTTACCTGCGCTTTTGCTCGCACTTTTTGATGAGTGGAATTATCGACTCACCAGATACACCTTGTCCGGAGGGATGCGCACCCACAGCCTCTCCCCCACCTCCGGCAACGCAACGCCTTCGCGCATGCTCACGCGCCAGAACATATGCTGGTGCAGGTAGCTCATCTCGTTCGTCTCGAAGGCGACAGCGGCGCCATCCGCATCGTCGCGATCGAGAAAGCCCAGAAGCGCCATGCGCTCGAAGCGGGCATCGCTCACCCGATCGACGCGAACGCGGTAGCAGTTCTCGCCGGGGCCCTCCGCCCTCTCCACATAGAAGGCGCGAAGGCCCAGGCACTTCACATCTCGCGGCACTTCCTGGGCCGTATGCACGTCAATGCCCCACGGGGGGACGTGCACCGCGTGCGGCCCGGCGTACTCCGCCGCCGGAGCGTTCTTGCAGCCCGACAGCTTCAGCCCCGCCACCGACTGCGGACGGTTCACCAGCTCCCGCCCCCGATCCATCTCCACGATGCGCCCGGCATCCACCACCGCGATGCGGTCGCAGAACCGCAGCGACTCGTCGATATCGTGGCTCACATATAAGATCGTTCCCTCAAAAGCTTCGAACAGGCTCACGAGGTTCTGCTCGAGAACCCCTTTCAAGTGAGAGTCCAGGGCGCTGAAGGGCTCGTCCAGCATGAGGATGCCCGGCCGCGCCGCCAGCATACGGGCCAGGGCCACGCGTTGCTGCTGGCCACCGGAGAGCTGGGCCGGATAGCGCTGCCCGAAACCGCGCAGGCCGAAACGCTCCAGCTCCTCGGATACGATGCGCTCGCGCTCCGCCCTCGGCACCTCGCGCCCGATGCCCGCGCCGATGTTATCCGCCACCGTCAGGTTAGGAAACAGCATGTAGTTCTGGAACAGAAGGGCCGTTTTACGTTGCTGCGGCGTCAGGTTGATCTTCTGCTCGGAATCGAAGAACACCTTGCCATTCACAACGATCCGGCCCTCATCCGGCGTCTCGATGCCCGCGATGCAGCGCAGTGTCATGCTTTTGCCGCAGCCCGACGCGCCCAGAATGGCCGTGGCAGTGTTCCCAGCGGTGAAGTCGGAGCGGAGGGTGAAGCCGTTCAGCTTTTTCTCGATATGTACTTCCAGGCTCATGCGCGGCCACCTGCTTTCTGCTTTTTCTCCATCCTCCATTTGACAAAGGTCCACAGCGCGTTGACCAGCACCCAGCCGAGGCCTGTTGCCAGCGCGACGGCGGGGAGGCCCATTTTGCCGACCAGCAGCCACGAGAGGACGACTCACAGCGCGATGTGGCTCGTCGCACCGAGGAACGGGACGGACACCTTCCCGATGCCGTTAAAATAGCCAGCGAATGTGTTGCCGGTGAAGCAGAGCGTGTAGAAAAGCGCCACGAGCTTCAGATAGTCGCGCGCATTCTCAAACGCCGCGCCGCTGCGCGTCCCGAGCATAAAGCCGACCGACGTGCTCGCGCTAACGTACATGATGAGCGTCATCGCAAGCCCCATCGCAAGCATCAGAAAAAGGCTGCTGCGAAACGATTCCTTCACGCGCTCTTCTTTCCCTGCTCCCCGATTCTGTGCCACGAGCACGGAGGTCGCAGCGCTGCCGCTGTCGCCAAACGAGTTGGCAAAGCCCTCGATGCGCGTCGTCGCCGTGTAGGCCGAGACCATGTCCGTGCCGCCGGTGTTGACCGCGCCCTGCACCAGGAGCTTTCCGGTGTACAGGCTCGACTGGTGCAGCGCCGTGACGAAGCTAAAATGCGCCGTCTGCTTCAATAGCTCTCCATCCATACGGCAGTCCGCACGGGCAAAAATGAACTCCGGTGCCTTGCGCCGCAGGTAGAGGATGCACAGCACCGCCGAAATGGCCTGCGACGCCGCCGTCGCCCACGCCGCGCCCGCGATGCCCAACTGAAAGCGCGCAACAAAGCAGTAGTCGAGCGCGACATTGACCGTCACCGCCGCAGCGAGCGCCATCAGCGCCGCGTTCGCCCGCCCGATGGCACGCAGCAGCGCGCCGTAGAGGTTGTAGAGAAACGCCGCGGGCAGGCTCGCCAAAATGATCGTCAGATACACCGAGACAAAGGTCTTGAGCTCGCTTGGCGTCTGGATGAGCCGCAGCAGCGGCGAGAGCAGCAAAAAGCCGAGGCCGCTGCACGCGAGCGTCACCAGCAGCCCGCACGAGAGCGAGAGCCAGTGCTCGCGGCGGAAGCGCTCGCGCTCGTCCGCACCGTAGAGCTGGGCGAAGATGACGGAAATGCCCGTGCACGCGCCTGTGATCATAAAGAGGAAAAGGTTCATCACCGAGCCCGCAACGCCGACAGCGGCGAACTCCAAATCGCCCGCAAAGCGCCCGAGGATAAAGGCGTCCACCGTATTGTAGAGCTGCTGCAAAATATTGCCCATGATGAGCGGTGCGGCCAGGCGCAGCAGATGCTGCGGGATGCTGCCGCTCGTTAGATCGTAAGAGCGTGCCATAGTTTCCCCCATTTCCAAGGATTTGGCAACAGCATACACCCGCGCTATACTTTGCGTAAACCGATGATCCATCAAGCCATCTTTGACAATTTCGCAAAGGAGAACGCCATGGAACTCGATCGCTACCGCGCGCTCGTCTGTGCCATTGAGACCGGAAGTCTGTCCGCCGCCGCGGAGGCGCTGCAATACACGCCCTCCGGCGTGAGCCGCATGGTCGCGGCGCTTGAGGAGGAGACGGGCGTTCCGCTCCTGCTGCGCGAGCACAGCGGCGTTCGCCCGACAAAGGAGTGCGAAAAGCTGCTGCCCGCCATCCGCGACCTGCTGCACGCGGGCGAGAGCTGCGCCCAGCTCTCCGCGCAGCTGCGCGGGCTGGATGTCGGCACGGTTACCGTCGGCACGGCATACAGCGCGTTTTATTCGCCGCTCGCGCGCATCATATCGGATTTTCACGCGCGCTACGGCGGCATTCAGGTGCAGCTGCGCGGTGGGTACAGCACAGAGCTGATCACACAGCTCAACGCGCACCAACTCGATCTGTGCTTCATCTCCGCGCGCGAGGGTGGGCACGACTGGCTCCCCATCGGCTACGATGAGCTGACGGCCTGGGTTCCCGCTGCGCATCCGATGGCATGGCTGCCCGCGCTGCCGGTCGCGGCGTTCGCCAAAGAGCCGTACATCGAGACCTATCCTGACAAGGACATCGACAACGCGCGCAGACCGCCGCTTCGGTTATGCGGCCATCCCGCTCGCCGTGCTGCTCGCCTTCTCTCGTCTTTATTTATATGTGCACTTTCCGAGCGACGTGTTCGCCGGCGCGGTGCTGGGGCTTGTGATCGGTGAGCTCGTCTCCCGTTATGCTTCAAAGCTCTTTCAAAAGCGCGGATAATGGTGCAACCCCCTTCGCACAGGGCAAACTTCTTATTATTTCCAGATAAAATTAGGGTTCTTTTAAGGTGCTGTTCATACTGTATTCATATTCCCTGTGTAGTCTAAGCGCCGGTACAACAGAAAGGGTGATAATTTGAACAAAACATTTGGCAAAAAGGCCGGGGTGCAGATCCTTTTTCTGCTGCTTGGCCTCGCATTTCTCGTCTGCGGTGTGATGCGCGGCGAGGCGGACACGGTGCTGAACAAGGCGATCAAACTATGTCTGGAGTGTGTGGGCATTGGATAAGAAAAAACCGTTTTCCTTTCTGCTCGCCCGCTGGCGCGGACTGGTCCAGGCCTGCGCGGCTCTGCTGACGAATCTGCACCTGCCGAACTTCCTCACGGGTACGCTCTATCGCGGCGCAGGCAAGACCGTGTGCGTGCCGGGACTGAACTGCTACTCTTGCCCGGGTGCGGCGGGCGCGTGTCCCATCGGCTCGTTTCAGGCTGTCGTCGGCTCGTCGAAATTCAGCTTTTCCTATTACATCACCGGCATCCTCATCCTGCTCGGCGTGCTGCTGGGCCGCTTCATCTGCGGTTTCCTCTGCCCGTTCGGCTGGTTTCAGGAGCTGCTGCACAAGATCCCGACCAAAAAGCTCTCCACCAAGCGCCTAAAGCCGCTGACCTACCTCAAATACGTCATCTTGGTGGTGATGGTCTTCCTGCTTCCGGTGCTCGTGGTGAACGAAGCAGGCATGGGCGACCCGTTCTTCTGCAAATATCTCTGCCCGCAGGGCGTTCTCGAAGGCGCCATCCCGCTCTCGCTTGTCAACAGCAGCATCCGTGCCGCGCTCGGCAAGCTCTTTTCGTGGAAGCTCTGCGTGCTCATCACGGTCGTTGTGCTGAGCGTCATCTTCTACCGCCCGTTCTGCAAGTGGCTCTGCCCGCTCGGCGCGTTCTACGCGCTCTTCAACCGCGTGTCGCTGCTGTCGATGCACGTTGACGAAAGCAAATGCGTCTCCTGCGGCAAGTGCGCAAGGACCTGTCCCATGGACGTGGATGTGACCAAAACGCCGAACCACAGCGAATGTATCCGCTGCGGCAAATGCGTGACCGCCTGCCCGACGGAGGCCGTCCGCTTCCGCTACGCCTTCGGCAGCGGCGGAGCATGTTCCAAATTGTCTCAAAAACCGATCATTGAAGAAAACAAAGGAGAATAAACCATGAATTTTAAGAAGATCATTACGCTGCTGCTCGCCTTTACGCTGACGCTTTCCCTCGCCGCCTGCGGCAGCAAGGGCGACGGCAAGGGCGATGGCGATGCGCAGGGCGCGACCGCCGAGGAGATCTACGCCCAGATTCAGGAGCTCGCCGACAAGGAAAACGCCATCATGGAAGAGAACCTTGAGCTGTGGCAGAAGCTCTTCGCCGCCATGAACGAAAAGCGCGACGAGATCCCCGATGAATCGAACTACGGCGCTTACCTGCTTGCCGCCCTCGACCTTGTGAAGGATCAGTTCACCGAGGATGAACTCAAGACGCTGACCGAAGGCTCCGAGCAGATCCGCGACCTTGAAGACCAGATCCAGCCCCTGCAGGAGCAGTACGCCGCACTTCAGCCCGCAGGCGACGGTGAAAACGGCGACATGAACGATGCCGTCCCGACCTTCCCCACCTTCACCGGTAAGGACCTTGACGGCAACGACGTGGACAGCAGCATCTTCTCCCAGAACGCTGTGACGGTCGTGAACTTCTGGTTCAGCGGCTGCAAGCCCTGCGTGGCGGAGCTTGGCGATCTGAACGCCCTCAACGAGACGCTCAAGAAGCAGGGCGGCGCGCTCATCGGCATCAACGTCGATACCCTCGACGGCAACGCCGATGCGATCAGCACGGCCAAGAGTCTGCTTGAATCCAAGGGCGCAAGCTACCAGAACATCTACTTCCCCTCCGACAGCGCAGCCGGCGACTTTGCGGGCGACATCATGGCCTTCCCGACCACCTATGTCATCGACCGCAGCGGCGCCATCGTCGGTGAGGCGATGCTCGGCGGCATCGACAACGAGGACAACATGGCAGCGCTCCAGAAGTTGATCGACCAGGCCCTCGCAAACGACAGTGCAAAGTAAGCTTTCCATCACAGCAAAAATACGCCCCGCGGATGATCCGCGGGGCGCGTTTTGTTTCTCTCTATCTTTTTACCCGAGCGATACCTCGCGGTAGAACGCGGCGTATGCCGCCTCCTGATAGGGGCGCAGCGCAAGGTTGCCAAGGCCGAACGTCAGCGAGCTGAGGATCATCCAGCCGATGAAACTGAATTGCAGGCAGAACAGCCGCCAGCGGTTGCCCTCCATCATCGCCTTCGAGCCCTTCATCACCTCGCCCGGCGCCATGTCCGGGTGCTCGGCCAAAATGTAGTCCGTCATCGCGTAGGTGTAGCCCATAATCAGTCCCGGAATGACGAGCAGGATCGTCCCCAGCAGAATATAGAGGCCCTTCCAAAGCCGCGTCAGCGTCGTCGTCTTCCAGTTCGGAAGATAGGCGAACAGCGCCTCAAAGCCCGGCTCCGTGCGGTCGACAAGGCCGAGGTTATATTTGGCATACCCCACGCCCACGATGCTGCCGAGGATGAAGTACGCCGCCGCCAACACGAGCGCGATCACGATGAGATAGACCACACCGCCGACGAGCAGTCCGCTCCACTTCGGGTCCAAACCGTAGCCTGTGGAGTAAATCGTCTGTCCGCCGTAGCCAAACGTCGTCGACACGCCCGAGGACACATCGTAATTGAATTTGACCTCCGGACCGCCGCTCCCCGCGCCGCCGAGCAGCACCGCCACAAGGCCGATCAGAATGGCGATGGGCCACTTGCCGCGCAGCGCCTCGCGCGCCGCCTGCCGAAAATCCGCCGCAAGCTTCATAAATTCTCCTCTCCGCCCTCCGCATGGGAGGGTCTCTCTCAAATCTTCTTGCTTCTGCTTATTTAGACGCATTCCGCGCCCGTTTTGTTTCACCGGGCGCCAAATTTTCTCGCATTCATGATATCATATGCCGCTGGGAATGGGAATCTCCCTTCTTTCTTTTCCTTGCAAGTCGTTTCCGCCTCTGGTAAAATACCAGAAAACGACAATGGAGGAGACGCATGAGACCAAGCGAACTGCTCGCCGCGCTGCACACGGCGGAAAAATTGAAGGACACCACCCGCCACTGCTACACCTCCGGCGGGCGGCACGAGAGCGTTGCCGAGCACAGCTGGCGCATCGCACTGATGGCGTTTTTCCTGCGCGATGAATTTCCCGAGGCCGACATGGACAAGGTGACGCGCATGTGCCTCATCCACGACCTCGGCGAGTGCTTCACGGGCGATATCCCCGCCTTTGACAAGACCGCACAGGACGAATCGACGGAGGAAGCGCTGCTCTACCAGTGGGTCGCATCGCTTCCCTCCCCCTGCCGCGAGGAGATGCGCGCACTCTACGACGAGATGGCCGCGCTCGAAACGCAGGAGGCCCAAATCTACAAGGCGCTCGACAAGCTCGAGGCCGTGATCTCCCACAACGAGTCCGACATTTCGACCTGGGAGGACCACGAATACGACCTCCAGCTCACCTACGGCGAGCAGAACGTCGCCTTTTCGCCCTACCTGACGGCGCTTCGTCAGGCTGTCCGGCAGGAATCGCTCGACAAGATCGCACGCGAGGGTGACCGGCGCAAATAAAATCTTTCGCAGCCCATGTACAGCAAAAAGCACTTCCCGCCGCTGGCGGGAAGTGCTTTTCTATGCCTTTTATTCCACGATCTCCGCGTCCAGCAGGTCAAGGATCGCCTGGTCGGCGCTCCAGAAGTAGGACTCCTCGCCGAGAAGCTCGGTGATGCCGGCGCGGTCAAAGTAGGTGCGTACCGCCTCGGTCATGCCGCAGCAGGCGACCGTCTTGCCCTGACTCTTGAGCGACTCGCACAGCTCGAGCATCGCCTGCGCGCCCGAAACGTCCACGCTCGGCATACCGCGCATCGACAAGATGATGTGGTCGTACTGCGGCATCTCCGCCATGCGGTGGTTGAACTCATCCACCGCGCCGAAGAAGAGCGCGCCCGTGATGTACGCCACGCCGGAGGTCTCAAGAATGGGGGGCTTACCCTCCACCGAGCGCAGCTTGTTCGCGTCGATATCGGAGAAATTCACATGGATATGACTCGACTTCGCCATGTACAAAATGGCGGAGTATACCACGCCGAGCAGGATCGCGACCGTCAGGTCAAAGACGACCGTTGCGAGCATCGTGATCAAAAACTGGCTGATACCGGACTTGAACTTGTGGCGGAAGATGTAGCGGATGCCCTCCCAGTCGTTCATGCGCCACGCCGTGACCATCAGCACACCCGCGAGCGCCGAGAGCGGCAGGCGCGCCATCACGCCGCCGAGCAGGAACATCGAGGCAAGCAGGAACAGCGAATGGAACACGCTCGTAAGGCGCGTCTGCTGGCCGGACTTGACCGCTACGCTCGTGCGTGCGATGGCTGCGGTCGCGGGAACACCGCCAAAAAGCGGCAGCAGAATATTACCCACGCCCTGTGCGATCAGCTCCTGATCGGCGTTGAACGCTTCGCCCTTCATGCGCGAGGCCGACGCGCCGCAAAGCAGGCTCTCGATCATGCCGAGCGCCGCAATGGTCACGATGGGAGAGAGCAGGTTTTCGAGCATCGTGAAGCTCAGGCCGCCGAGCGACAGGCGGTCGGCGAGCAGGAGCGTCTTGGGAATGTCGTCGACGACAGCGAGCTGATCCATGCCCGCGACTGTCGCGACGATCGTCGCAAGGATGATGCCGACGAGCGAGCCCGGCACGCGCGCGCCCCATTTTTTCGGCCAGAAGAGCATCACCAGCACGACGAGAAGGCCGATGAGCACCGCCTGCATGTTCGGATGGAAGCCAAGACGGCCATAGGACGCGATCTTTTCCAAATTCGAGCCACCCTCCGACACCGTGCCGAAGAAGTTGTCGATCTGGCCCATCGCAATGATGATGGCGATGCCCGAGGTGAAGCCCATAATGACGGGCATCGGGATGAAGCTAATTAAGCGACCCAGCTTGAAGACGCCCGCAAGCAGCAGCAGAACGCCCGCGGCAAAGCAGGCGAAAAACACGCCCTGCAGGCCGTATTCCGCGACGATGCCGACGAGCACCGCGCTCATCGCGCCCGTCGGGCCCGAGATCTGGTACGACGCGCCGCCGAGAATGGCGATGACCACGCCCGCGATGATGGCCGTGACAAGCCCGGACGCCGCGCTCGCGCCGGATGAAACGCCGAACGCCAATGCCAGCGGCAGCGCGACAGCGCAGACCGTCAGGCCCGCCATCATGTCGGCGAGCAGCTTTTTCGAGTTGTAGCCTGCAAATTCCTGCTTCAGGCTGCGAAAAAAGGCAGAAAACATATTGATCCTCCTAAAAAACACATGCCTGTTTACTATACCATCTGCCCCGCGCCCGTGCCAGTAGTAAAAGGGACGGTTTTTAACGAGATTTTAACACTAATGCGTCGGTTTTGCACAAACAAAGTCGCAATCCTGACCGAAACGGCAAAAAAGCGCCGCGTCCCGAAGAAAATACGGGACGCGGCGCTTTCTGTTTCGCCGGATCTACTTGAATTTTTTGCCGTCCTCGAACGCGCTGGCGACCTTCTCGCCCAAGACATAATAGCCGTGGTTGGCATAGTCAAAGGTGATGACGTACAGCTTTTCGACAGCGAGCTTGCCGTTTTCGTCGAGCGCGCGCTCGTCCACGCTGACGTTCACGATCTCGCCGGTCAGGAGTCTTGTCTCCTCGCCGTAGCTCACGAGCTTGCACTCGAGCGCGAGCGGGAGCTCGTCGATCACCGGCGCGTCCACATGCTCGCTCTTCGTCACGTGGAAGCCCGCGCGCGCCACCTTGTCGGGCATGCTGTTGCCGGACTCGATGCCCACATAGTCGCAGGCCGCCGCATGCTCTGCGTCGCCCATGCTCACGGTGAACGCACCGCGCTTTAAGATGTTCTTCACGGTCTTGTGGCCGCCGCTCAAATACATTGCGATAATGAGCACGGGCCGCGGATAGACCCAGGGCTGTGCGCCAAAATGAAATCCCTCCAAAATAAATCTGTCAACCGATTTATGGCCCGATCTTTTCGAGCTTCGCGCGCAGCGAAATGCTGCGCGGCGTTCCCATGCCGTCAAACTGGATAACGTGCGCGCCCTTGTTCAGGTCCACGTCCAGCACCGTTCCCTCGCCGAACACTGCGTGGCGCACGCGCTGCCCGATGGGCAGCGTGCCGTCGCCGTCGTCCTCGCGCAGATACTTGTCTCGCCGCGCGACGTCATCCGCCGCTTCACGCAGAAGCGTCTCGTCGACCTCGTGCGTGAACGACAGAAGCTCGCGGTCGATATCCAGCAGAAAGCGCGAGGGATAGCGCAGCGAGCCGTCAAAATTCCACCCGTCGGCCTCGGAGAGGTAAAGCCCCTTCTCCGCGCGCGTCAGCGCAACGAAAGCGAGCCGCCGCTCCTCCTCCATGCCGGGGAGCGTTCGCACCTTGCGCGAGGGGAAAATGCCCTCGTTCATGCCGCAGAGGAACACATACGGGAATTCGAGGCCCTTCGCCGCGTGGACGGTCATCAGCTTCACCTTGTCGCCCTGCTCGGCGACATCGCCGTTGCTGAAAAGCGCGATGTGGGCGAGGTAATGCTCCATCGTGCTCTCCTCGCCGCAGCTCGTCTCGTATTCGTAGATGGACTGCTTGAGCTCGGCCAGATCGTCCAGCCGCTCCTGACTGCCCTCGGTGCGCAGCGCCTTTTCATACCCGCTCTTGTCCAGAATATCCGAGAGCACCTCGGAGATGGGCCGACCCTGATACGAGTGCGAAAAGCGCTCGATCAGATCGACGAACTGCTTTGCCTTCGTGCCGCTGAACACGCTGTCTTCGAGGTGGTTTTTGAGCGTTACATAGAGGCTCGTCCCCTCTTTTTCCGCCGTCTCCTGTAAAAAGGCCATGCGCCGCTTGCCGAGGTTCCGCTTCGGCGCGTTGGCAATGCGCCGGAACGACAGATCGTCCTGATAGGCGATCATCCGCAAATATGAAAGTGCGTCCTTGATCTCCATGCGGTCGAAAAACTGCACGCCGGAGTAGATCGTATAGGGAATTTTTTCGTGCATCAACGCCTCTTCCACCGCGCGCGTCACATAGTGTGCGCGGTAGAGGACGGTCATATCCCGCAGCGGCAGGCCGCGATCATGCAGCCGCTGCATCTCGCCCGCCATCCACTGCGCCTCCGCCTCCTGCGTGTCGGCAAAGTGGCAGACGACCTTCTCGCCCGAGGGCTTCGTCGGGAGCAGGTTCTTTTTGATGCGGTGGCCGTTTTTTGCGATCAGCGAGTTCGCCGCCGCCAGAATCTCCGGTGTAGAACGGTAGTTTTCCATCATCATGATGGTCTGCACGTTTGGAAAGACCTTGTCGAAATCCAGCAGATATTTGACGTTCGCGCCGCGCCAGGTGTAGATCGTCTGGTCCGGGTCGCCCACGATGAAGAGGTTGCCGTGATAGCCACACAGCACCTCCATCAGCTCATATTGCAGCGCGTCGATATCCTGAAACTCGTCGATCATGATGTATTCGAGCCGCTGCTGCCACTTGAGCCTGATGTCCTCGTGCTGCTCGAAAATATAGAGCGAGAACTTGATGAGGTCGTTGTAGTCGAGGCCGAAGCACTTTTTCTCCTGATAGAGATAGCCGTAGAAGATGATGTCCCCCGCCGTGTCGGCGCGCTCGTACTTTTCGCGCAGCGTGTCGAGCGACATCGTGATCATGTCCTTGTAATACTCCGGCTTCTTAAAGAGCTTTCGGATCTCGATCATGTCCCGTGCGGCGGAATAGGTCATGTCGCGCAGTGTGAGGCCGCGCTCTTCGTAGATGATGCCGAGCATCGCGTCGATGTCGGAATTATCCAGCACGAGGAAGCTCTTCGGGTACTGCACCGCATGGCTGTCCTCCTGCAAAACGGAGACACAGAAGCCGTGGAACGTGTTGATATAGCCCGTGTCGTTGTCGCCGGTCAAGGCGTGGATACGCTGGCGCATCTCGTTGGCTGACTTGTTCGTAAACGTCACGCACAGGATGTTCCCCGGCAGGATGCCGAGCTCGTTGACAAGATACGCAAAGCGGTGCGACAGCGCACGCGTCTTACCCGAGCCCGCGCCCGCGATGACGCGGACATACCCCTCCGTCGCCGTGACGGCCTCGTGCTGCGCGCGGTTCAGTCCCGCAAGCAGATGCTCCATGCGCTGTCCCCTCCCCTCTGCAAATTTCTCAATGGCGGTATTATAGCACGGTTTTGATAGTCAAACAAGTGTTCGCTTGAAATCTTCTTCTCTATTGCACGGCGAGCTTGCTGCTTCAAGCTTCATTCCACCGCAAAATGTGCGGCAGGAGCTTTTCAAGAAGCGCGTCACGGTTCTGCTCGTCAATGAAGACAAGCTCCGCGTTCTCATGCCCGCGCACGGCGCGCAGGAACGGTGTGTCCTTCGGCTTGACCGCGGCCAGCACCGGCGTGTCGCCGTCCAGTGCGCACAGCACCGCGGACTGGAACACCTTGGCGTCATTTTCGAGAAAGCCGAGCTCGTCCATCAAAATGATGCCGCCTTCCGGCGCGGACTCGATGAGCTGTGCGCCGAGCGTGTCGAACACCTCCGGATGGCGGATGCTCGAGCAGCTATCGCACGTCCCGACAAGATTCGCCGTCTCGTTGCGCCGCTCGCCCTCACTCTGCAATGTGGGATAGAGGTAAATCGGAAAAAAGCCGTTCTCATCCGCGACCGGCAGCCGCTTTGTCACAAAGCCGCCGACCTCCCGCGTACTATGCTCCAGCAGGCGGCGGATCAGCGTCGACTTGCCGACGCCGCGCTCCCCGCAGATCAAAAGATGCCGGTTCATACTGCTTCCTCCTTCGAAATAGCCGCCGTCTCAATGGTGAACAGGCACAACGCCTTTTTCGCGCAGAACATTCTCCGTACTCCCCGCCGTGTACTCGCCGAGGCTCACCTTTCCCGCGCTGAAGCGGTGGTGCGAATAGTCCCGCTTGACGAGGAAAATCTTTCCGCGGCACTGCTTTTTCGCGATGCGCAGCGTGTCCTCCGTGCGGCCAAAGAGGCAGAACACCATCGCGTCGTAGGGCTCTTTCGGCGTGAGCGCCTCCACGTCGCCGCAGATCGCGGTGACGCCTTTTATCAGGTGAGCTTCCAGCGTTTTGATGGCCAGCTCGTCGGCGTCCACCGCCGTGACATGGCGGCAGTACGGCTTCAGAGCAAGGCTCAGCTCGCCGATGCCGCAGCCCGCGTCGCAGACGTGCGCGTTTCCTGGGAGCTGCGGCGTGATCCTCTCCGCGATGGTCTCATAATAGCGGTTCATCGCCGCCGCGTCGCGCAAAAACGCGATGCTCTCCTCCGTCCAGAACATGCCGCATTCTCCTCTTTTCATTCAAACTGCTTCATGGGCAAACCGGTACCAGCGCAAAGCACCGCTTTCACGCAAGACATAGCCGCTGAATATCAATATACCTTTATAGAATCACTATCATTCGCCGTGCCGTCTGTTGTCAAGGTACAGCGAGTACCGGTGTCGTTTGAAAGCGCCGTTGCTATTTTAATCGCTGGAAACCTGCTAAAAAGTCAAGTCCTAATTCAAAGAAAAGTTATAGGCAGAAAAAG
>OLNX01002197.1_pt1 | contig 15046 bp, 21 predicted proteins | sample 1672611 | NCBI WGS metagenome assembly OLNX01 (sample SAMEA3136705, study PRJEB25190) | human gut metagenome | reverse complement strand
TGTTCCTTACGAAGGTCCTTATAAAGACCTCCTTGAATTATGCCAAATAAATTTTGATTTTCTCATTACCATTTTCTTTAAATAAATCAACCATCAAAGTGTCATCTCCTTTAATGGCTTGATCAACATTTGGATTATATTTCAATTTATATACCTTGATAAATTCTTTTTTTTGTGATGCTTGAATATAATCAGTAAGTAATATTTCCGTAGCATTACCTTTTTTCACCTTATCCGTAATAGGTAATTTTCTATGCTGCTCTGCATATTTAGCAAAGCCTAAACTTTTATATTTTTCTTTTAACCTAGATATTCTAAACTGAGTATAATGGTGATTAATTATTTTTTTTGCCATCCATTCTATTAACTCATCATCTACAGCTGTAATTTCAGTAAGTTCCCTGTGGCATTTCATATAGGAATCTGGCAAATCATTTGCAGCAAGCCATTTCCCATAAGGATGTGAATTATCTGGATGCTTCCCAATTAACAGTTCTTGTTTCGTCATAATTTTTAGTTTAAAACAAAGGAAAAATCATTTTACTGCTTTAAAACTGGCAGAAACAGTATTGTAGTAGCGCAATCCAGCTACATATTCTGTTGCTCTGTACAATTTCAAGTATTACTCTAACACAAATGTAATTAATGTTTTTGACGGTTACAAGTTAATCTGAATTTATTAGAAGGCTTGGTATTAATTGGAGGGTACTAAAAAACTTTTTATAGAAAATTACCCCTCTACTGATAGTTCTGAGAAGAATAAAATCTGATTTTTGGGGTGCCCTTCATTATATTGTTTACCTATAAATATCTTTTTGAAAAGAATGGTAACTACTGCTATTTTTCTTTCTACCTTAAAGGAAGAAAAAAAGCATTCTGTAAATCGACATTGATACTAAGTAAGTTACAAAGAAAATATGGGGCTGGCGGTTACCGTCAGCCCTATTTTTTCATGCCCAATTTTGAAAACTTTGCAACCGAAGAAAGAAAAATAACCCATTGGAACAAAGGAATATTTTATGGAAGAGAACAGAAATGATATTGAGATACTCAAAGCAATGATAAAGGAAAACTTTGAGGAACAACGAAAACTGATTGCCAAGCTGGAAACGGCTCTGGAAGCAGTAACCAGTTTCAACGGCAAGCAAATGCTGGACAGCCGGGATATGCGCCTGATGCTGAAAGTATGCGACCGGACACTGATCCGCTGGCGTAATTCCGGCAAACTCCCATTTTTCAAACTCAGCGGCAAGATTTACTTCTGGGCTTCTGACGTATATAAATTCCTGAGAGAAGAATGTCTAAACGAAGATTTCATATCCGATTCTATTAACTCATAAATAAAAATTCACATGGAAAATCAAGCTAAAGTAATCGTCATAGAACGAAACAAATTCGCATCACTTGTCAAATCACACCGCAAATGTTTTCAGATGCTGAACATCCTGACCTACATCTACACAGTTAAGGAAGTAAGCCTGACCCTGACCTTGCAGGAAATCTGTGAAGTCCTGCACATGACTCCCGAGGAAGTGGAGATACAGCGACAGAAAGGATATATCCGCTTCACGACACAGAAAGGGATGACCGTCTATGAAATCACGGACCTGCTCCGATTGGAGAATATGCTGGAGATGGGGAGTGTCTATCGTAAGATCGACAAAAAAGTAATGAATCTCGAACCTCTAAATAATGAATAAACAATGAAAGAAGAAGAGCAAGACAAGAAACAGCGGAAGCGTCTGGTACACGCTTCTCTGTTTAGTGGATTCGGCGCCCCAGACCTGGCTGCCGAATGAATGGGATGGCAGAATGCCTTCCATTGTGAGATAGACGATTTTTGTAATACCATTTTAAATTACTGGTTTAAAGATGCAAAAAGTTATACAGATGTCGCAACGACAGATTTCAGAGAATGGAGAGGAAAAATCAATGTCCTTACAGGAGGTTTTCCTTGTCAACCATTCTCTGTCGCAGGCCAAAGAAAAGGAGCGGATGATAACCGTTACCTCTGGCCTCATATGCTCAGGGCCATACATGAGATCAGGCCCGATTGGGTCATTGGTGAGAACGTTGCTGGCATCCTCACGATGGTACAGCCCGGCCAGGAGACTGAAGTGGGAAGTCAGTCCACTCTATTCGGAGAGATTTAAAAGACGGCAGCAATATGTTGTTGAAACCATTTGCCGTGATCTTGAACGTGAAGGATATTCCGTCCAGCCGATACTTATACCGGCTTGCGCCATCGGTGCGCCCCACAGGAGGGACCGGGTTTGGTTTATTGCCCACCGTAACGGCCCAGGATTACAAGCTGAGAGGACCGAACGGCAGCCAGCAGGGACTGCCGGAGATCATCCGTGCGATGCTTCTTCCTACTCTGCCGGCTACGGAAATACATCATCCGGAGAGAGTCCACAAATGGAAACAGCCCCATGCGCCATCCCCGCACAGCCAACTCAACGGGGAGAAGAAGCCCAATGGGCTGAGCGACTTCCTGGATTTTTATGGGATGCTGCTGCCTACTCCGGTAGCCAGCGATGCCGGTGTGGGTGCGGTAATGGGGAAAAACGACAAGATCATAGTGACACCGAAAGGAAAGGTGAGAAAGATCAATCAGAAAGGCCATATCTGGAGTGTAGGGCTTGGGAGGATGGCGGAGCTTCTGCCCACTCCGACAGCGAGGGACTGGAAGGGCGCGGCAAGCCCGGAAAGTCTGGAGAAGAGAGGCCGGATACCGGAAAAGAACAGCCTGCCCGATTTCTTCGCCCGGACTGGAAAGAGTTTCCAGCTGAATCCCCTGTTTGTAGCCGAGATGATGGGCTTCCCCCCCGACTGGACGGTATCTCCTTTTCTCGGTGAAGACAGGCATCCATTAAAGGATACGGGAACGCTATCGTCCCCCAGGTAGTCTACGAGATATTTAAAGCAATAGAAGAAACCTATAAATTAAACAGTCATGAATAAAGTATCAATATTTGAACATCCTGAGTTCGGACGCATCCGGACACTGGAAATTGACGGGAAAATATGGTTCTGCGCCTCAGATGTTGCCGCCGCACTTGGCTACTCCAATCCGAGAGATGCCGTCGTAAGACATTGTAAACCAATGGGCGTCGTGGTTTACGACACCCCTACACGCAGTGCCGTCCAGAAAATCAAGTACATCAGCGAAGGGAACGTATACCGGCTGATTGCCGGTAGCAAGCTGCCTTCCGCTGAGAAATTCGAAAGCTGGATATTTGATGAACTGGTTCCCGAAACACTAAAGAACGGTGGCTATCTTCTTAAGAAGAATGGCGAAACGGATAATGAACTACTTGCGCGTGCCATATTGCTCGCACAGAACCGTATAAAAGAGCGAGACAGCCGTATTTCAGCATTGGAGAAGGAGAACAACTATGCTATCCTGAAACTCAAGCTACAGGCCCCAAAAGTTCAGTATTATGACAAAGTCCTCCAATCCCAAAGCACCTACACGACCACACAGATAGCGAAAGAATTGGGAATGACTGCCGGTATGCTGAACAAACGGCTTCGATGGGCAGGCATCCAGTTCCGTCAATCCGGTCAATGGCTGCTCAAAGCTCCTTATCAGAATCAAGGCTATACGGCAACCCGGACCCATGTATGGGAAAGCCGCACAGGAGAAACCGGCACGGCCATGTTGACCGTTTGGACGGAAAAGGGTCGGTTATTCATACATTATCTTTTTGAGGCTTATCTGGTATAGCCGGAATATAAGACTGGGATAAATAAAAAAGCTACTGAAACAAAAATTCAGTAGCTTTTTTATTGCTTTCAATTGATACTATCTCAACCGTGGTCCCGTTTTCTTCTTTTCTTTCACAGGCACAATCTCTTGTCGGGGTGCTTCTTGCGGCCTTATCCTTTCACTTACAGTCTCACTCTGAAGAAGCCTGTTTAAATACCGGAGGTCCTTCAGCAATTTCTGTTTGCATTCTATCTCCAGGGAATGGGCCATATTCGACATCGGGCTGGTACTTTTCTTGACAAGCGGACCGTTCAGGAGATCATCTTCTATATACAGGGTATAACGCTTCAAAATCCCTTCAATATCCTTCGGCGTTTCAGCGGCATCAATCGCCTCCTGAATGGCCTTATAATTCTTATCCATATAACAGGCCTTATACAAGTCATCGGCATGCCAGTCAAAGAAATGAAGATAGTTTTTTCCCAGTTGCTGGTTATACTCTTTTATATCGCTTTCCACAACCCCTTTCTTCTTGTCAAGATATTGCTGCAATTGTTCGATCCTTAAATCACTTTTATCCATTGTTGTCCGATTTATAGTTCCATGTCCGTTTCAGTTTTGCTCTGAAAGGATATATCCAGTTCTCTTTCCTGATGGAAATTATCCGCTATCACGAATTTAATCTCCGCATTCTTGCTGCTTCGGTTATGATAGAAGAGCGTGAATACCTGGCGGCAGGGATCGCTGTCATCCAACTCCGCTATCGAATCCAACGGTTGCATCTCCCGGTTCACCAGATAGACCTTCTTCTTGTCGTACACCTCGCCGCTGCCCTCCATCTGTATATAACCGATTTGATAGCCGGCTTCCTCATAGTTTCCGCTACGATTGAGTGTCAGACGAATCTCCACGGTTTCATCCGGGGAAATGGTCTTCTGGAGATACCAGGACGTTAGCGAGAAATCATAAGCCTGCTGTACTTCCAATTTATCATCACAGCCACCCAGCAGGCAAAGCAATGTGAGCATGATACCACTTATTATTAATTTCATCTTCATGATTTTACGTATTACTAAATGAATAATTTACTTGATTGAGTCCGTTGTCGGCTAACGCCTGATGCCCGTTTTTATCTTTCTTTCAGGCGGCTCTTCTCTCTTCTTTTCTGTTTTATTAGCCGTCTGTTGCAAATTCTCTTCGGGAGGCGTTTGCGCAAGGATATTCGCGAATTCCCGGTAATCCCTAACCAACTGCTGCATACACTCCAACTTCAGGAAATGGGCAACATTCGTTGTCCGGCTGGAACTGTTACAATCCACCTGACCGTTCAACAGTTTGCTCTCACAGTAAGCAATGTTGTCCTCAACAATATTCCGAACCGTATCCATGTCCTTTGCCCCGTCCACCGCCTGCCGGAGTATCTTATAACACCCGGACATAAAATGAGACTTATACAGGCTCTCCGCATTCCATTCGAAAAAGTGCAGGAAATTCCCATTCATCTTCTTGCTTTGTTCACGTATGTCCCGGTCTTCCCGGTTTATTTTCATATCCAGCCAATGAAGCATCTCATCCACGTTCCAATTGCCTTGTTCCATACTATTGCCGCTAATTAAAAATGTACTTGACACCGACAACTACCGCCGTGTGGAAATTCCCCACGGATGATCCGAAGAATATCCTCTGGCGGACATTGAAAAGAAAAACCAGCCTGTCGGAAAGGAACGCCTCCATCTCGAAAGCCGGGGCAAAACCATAAATGAAGCATCCGTCATTCTTTAAAGTCGCCCCGTCATAGAGCAGCTTGCAGTTCCAGTTGGTCGTCTCATAACCCGCCAGAGCGGAAAGACCGGCAGAGAAGAACACGTTCCTGCCACGGTCCGAGAAGAACGGCACGAAATAGCCTACCTCTCCGGTAAACTGCGCTTTGGGAATCGCAATGTCCTTGTAGGAATAGTGCTTCTTCACATAATCCGCCCCGAACAGCCAGCGGGAATGGTTCCGGTTATACCGGCTCAGAGCCACTCCGAGCTGAAAGTTACCACGCAGATGCTTCACATTCGAACCGAAGTCGTCCACACCGCCTAACATGAGCTGGATACCTTTCTGTCCCGGCAGGTAACGCTGGGCAAAGCATTCGCCTGCCGCAAAGGGCAGACAAATGCATAACATAATAAATAAAACTCTTTTCATGATTACTCACCGATTAATTCATTCACAATACGCGCATCCACCAGATCACTGTTCTCCATATAGAACCGCTGGTGACGGCCTCCCCCTTTCTCGTAAATTTCCACTTCCAGCAACTTGTCGTCAGGAATGACAATCTTCGGGAAGGCATACACGATACGTCCCGTGCTCTTTCCCACGATGCGTGTCAGGGCATTGAGCGTGCGTACCGGTTCAATATAAGTTTCCTGCCGGGCCGTCCTTCTGGCTATCTTCTTATCCACTATCTTAAACCGCACGAAATCCACATCGAAAGGCACATTGGAATTGTTCGTCAGGGAAACATGGAAGAATATCAGGTCCTTATGCACATAAATGCCCTTCAAAAGAGCCTGCATCCCGAACTGCCTGCACCCGATATGCTTCACGTCCCTGCGGTCCAGCCGGTGGATGGTGTACATCACGCTGGCAATGACCGTCGGATCTTCCTCGCCCAGTTCCGTGACACGGATGGAACTGCCTCCCTTCTTTTCTCCCTCGTCCGGGTTCATCCACTGGTCCATATTGATATTCAGCGTGGAAGGCTCCTCCTTATAAACCACATTGAAAGAAAAGAAAGAACCGTCTCCCGTAATCACGGAGAAGTTCGTCTCGCCCGGAAACTCCTTCACCGCCGCCTTGACACGCACCACATTCTCGACCCCGTCAGCTTTACCTGCGATGATATTGTTACTTCCCAGGTCCACGTAACGAACTTCAGTGGGAAAGAGGATATGCACCGTCTTTCCGAAAGTGACCTCTATCTTATAAGGAGTGATATGCTGGCCCGCCGTCAGAATCCTGACGGGATTTGCCGGTCTTTCTTCCTGTGCGAAACCGGATACCGAGGCCAGTACAGCCATCAATAATGCTATTACTATTTTCATTGTCTTATCTTTTTTATTAAAGTGAATAATCCGTTATTGTTTCTTTGTGACCAGCAGCACCTTATATCCGGCTTTCAGCGTCACCTTGACCGCACGGACCCGCCCGGCAATCAACCGCGTGCCGCCCTGCATGACTCCGCGCGTCAGGTCCATGACCACCTGCTGTCCGGCAGAACGTGCGAATGATACGCTGTTTCCCATGCTCTCGCTGACCGTCCCAGCCGCATCCTTTGCCGCATTGCGGGTTTCCGATCCGGGAACGAAAATCCCTTTTTGCCCGTCTATATCGTAAGTCGCCAACTGCACGGGGATGATATTTCCGGCATACTCGATGCTGCTGATCAGGATATCCAGACGCTCTCCCTGTATGACCGCCGCACCCGTTACCAGACTGTTCTCCGGAACGGTAATACTTCCTGCCTGCAGAGGTTGCAGCAACCGGAGTCTTACCCTGCCTCCCTGCTCAATGGTCTGGTTCTCCGAAATGCAGGCGGCGATGGTATTCGTCCCCATTTGGTAGCTGCTCCCGACAGCAGTATTAAAACCGTAATTCCTCTCGACAGTGAGCGAAGCGATAAAAGCGGAATCCGTAACAGGTCGTGAAAGGCCGGAAGTCGTCTGATACTCCGCCCGCTGAACCGGAACAACTTCCGTGGGTTCTTCTCCGACAGCTTTCTCCCGAACCGTATCCTTGTCAGGGTTCAGATACTTTGCCGCCATCCTGTAGGAACGCTCCATCAGTTCTTCACGGGTAGCCGCCTTGCTCTTTTCCTTTTCCGCCTCTTCCAGTTTTTTATTCAGTTCGTCCACTTTTCTTTCCAGATCGCCGCTTGCCGTCTCTTTGGGAGTTTCATAGAAATCATCCAACTGCCCGGAGATTTGCTCGTAGGTATTAACAGACTGTTGCAACCGGTCTCCGTCCTTTTCTTTTTCACCGGTATCGGATGATTTTCCATTATTCATCAATGTCCCGGCAAGCTGCTCCAGCGACTTCATCCGGCTTTCTTCCTCCACTTCCGCCTGCTGCTTCTCATAGGCGGCGGTCTTCTTATCAACCAGTTTGGCCGTGGTAGGCTCCGGCACGTTCACATTGAATCCTGAATTTCCGGGAGCTTCCGTCCCGTTTTCCTTGCCGGTGGGGGGCAAATATTCAGTACATGACTCCCAGGAAGACCAGCACAAAGGCCGGAATCACAATGAACTTCCTTCTTTTTTCCATCTCTTCCGGTGTGAGCACCTTCTTCTCTTTTTCCGGTTCTTCCTTCAAGGCTCTGACGTTTTCCGGCTGTACCGCCGTTTCTTCTGCCGCTTCGGGCTTTTCCAAATCTTTATCTTCCATTACTCGTGGGTTTTAGGGTGATACATTATACTGTCTTTATCCGCCCGGTGGATGGAGTCCGCCGGATGGACAAACGGCAACTCCTTTTGTGTGCCGTGGGAGAGAAAACGCCCGAAAGCGCGTGTTACGGTGATAGCACATAGAACGGTACTGATAGCCAGCATGCCCACAAGCACTCCCTTACGCTCTTTTTCGGACAGCTCCTCGCAAACGTTCTTTAGCTTTTCGCTGATCTCTGTCTTTATCTTCCTGCTTTTCATTACCTTATTATATTAGCGTTCAACGGTCCTTATATCCCTGTTTTCCAAAATCTCAAAGCGTTCCGCCATGAAGCCTTGCGGATTATTATCCGACCTGACCGTACTCTGCAGGAAGCAACGGGTGACCAGGGAACGCTCGGTGATATTGCTGTTTCGGATAATCATCTGCCGGGCAAAGGTGGTGATCCGGTACGGATAGTTATCGAAATCACACTGCATGCTGTCCACCAGGACAGTCTGGTTGATATTGCCGCTGATCAGACGGTTATAATAGCCTTTCTCGTTCCAATCCCGGTAATAACTATAAAGACTCTTGTCCGCCAGATACATGGCCCGGTTGATATTGGATTCGATAGCGGCCTTATCGGGAGCCAGCGTAAAGAACAGTTCATGCATGCGGCGCACATGCTCGCGGGCCTCCACCGGACGGTTCAATGCCGCATCCTGGGATAACGCCACTATGAGTGACTTGCCCTGATCCAATACATATACCTTCTCCCGTTGCTGGTTGGCAAAGAGATAGGACCTTCAAATGGCATACGTAGTCAGCGAGGCGCAAATGCCCAGAAAGACCAACGTGAACAGACGGATCTGCCTGAACGAGGATTCGATGTTTTTTAAACTTTTAAATTCCATAATTTTATGTTTTTTCAATTTCTACTTTTTCAATAATACGGCACCGACGTTTCCCGTTGAAGCACCCGCCGCAGCACCGGCTACATTGGTCACCTTGGATGCCGTATTGTTGACATTCCGGTTATAGGAACTCATACCTCCCGCCTGGACAATCCAGTTCGAAACAGTCGGCACACAAAAATATCCGATAATGCCGATGACCATGAATATCAGATAGATGGCCGAGGAACCGTCTACGTCGATGATACTCATCGGATCGGCCATCAGGTTCATCTCTTCCTGCAGGATGAGCGTCTGTATCTTGGCAAGCATCGCCCCGAATAGGTCTGATACCGGCAGCCAGAGATAGACACTGATATAGCGTGCCAGCCATTGGATGAGCGTGTTCTGCAGCCCGTCAAAAACACTCAGGGCAAAGGCTATCGGCCCCAAAATGCTCAAGACTATCAAAAAGAAGGTACGGATCGTGTCGATGACCAGCGAGGCAGACTGGAAGAGAATCTCCAGCAATTTGCGCATGACCATCTGGACAATACCCTGCAGGGAGAAGGCATACGAAACCTCATACATGGTCTGCAAGGCCGTATGTTCCTCCTCACTCCAGCCCATGTTATCCAGTTCCGCATCCAGCTCCTCATTGTAAGCAAAGACACGTCCGGTCATCATCGTCTTAGCCATCATGTCCGCACGGAGCTTGTCCTTCTCCTGCTGGTACTTCTGCAAGTCGAAGGTCTGGTCACGGAGCAGCATTCCGGTTCCCTGAACGATGGGGCTAAAGATACCGTTGAGAGTTCCCAGCACCATCACGTCAAAGAAAAGGATACACATGCCCAGGACAAAAGGCCGTAACATCGAAAAGACATCGATGGGCTCCGCACGGGAGAGAGACTGCCAGACACGGTAAGCGATATAGAACAAAGCCCCTAATGCAGCGAGTGCCATCGCCATGTCCATCATCGGGTGGCAGAGTTTGGTCATCGTATCATAGAGATTCCGAAGAATCTGGTGCATATTTTCAAATGAAATGGATAATAATACCATAATTGATTCTTTTAAAATTGTAGACTACCAATAACGCTCATCCTTGCCGTACAGGTCGAATACCTGTTGCTGCTCGTTCTTCTCCTTGGCACGCAGGTAGGATACATGCAGGTTCTTGCGGGTGTAGTAGTTGGCCAATTCCTTGTAATGTGTCATTTCCCTGTATACCCGGTTCACCAGGTCGATGCGTTCCTTGTCGTTCATGGACATGCCGGTGGGGTTGATGATATTCTTCAGCTCTGCAATGCTGCGGCTGCTCTTCTTCATGATGGTGTTATAACCGGCAGCTATCGCATTCAGTTCCCGCTGGCTGAAATTCTTGTCGGTCAGCATCTTGCCGAAATTGTTTACATAAATTTCAGAAATGTCACTGAGCATCAGGACGGACTCTTTTACTTTCTCACTGCCGCTGATCAAGTCATTCACCTTACGCAGTTTATCATAATACTCACGCCCCTGTTCGAAAATCTTTGAGGTCTCTTTCCATGTGGAAAGTGCATTTTGAGCCGTTTCAGATGTTTCCACCATTTCATTGACACTGTTCACGATACCCTGGACGAGGTTGCCCGGATCGCTGACCACCCATTGTGCCTGCACGCTTGCCGGTACCATAAAGGGCGACAGGACAAACAACATGCTTAAAATTCTCTTTTTCATTGCTTCTTGATTTTAATCGTTTATTTTTTCTTTTTCTTCTCTTTAGCCAACACGCGGATCGCCTGCTCCATATTACCGCCCAGCTTCTCGGTCATTTGTGTGACTTCCAACTTTTCGGTTTCTTCTGTGGTATAGGTGAGATACTCCTCGACAGAGGTCTCTGTTGCATAGACAGCAGACTGGACACCACCCAGACCAATCCAAACTTCCTTATACTTCCTTGCCGGATCGTTAGCCTGATTGATAGACAGGATTTGTCCTTTTTCTTTGTCGGTCAGTCCGAGCAGGGACTGTACGGAGTCAAACTTGTTGATATACTTTCGCTGATCCAATAGAATCTTGCAATCGGCATTGTTGATGATGGTGTCCTTGATAATGGGACTTGACACGATATCATCCAACTCTTGAGTGACAACCACAGCCTCACCGAAGTACTTTCTAACCGTTTTGTGTAGGCTAAGCACCCAGCGCCTTATCATATTTCTATGGTAGGTTTCCAAATGCTCGCCCCCGAACCGGACTTACACCTCTCAGCGTATCCGGCTCTCCACTAATTTCAGTCTATCTTTCCGTCATGTATCTTCTTGTGACAACTCCTGCACACGGCAATCGTCTTGCGTTTACGGGCAATCATGTGTCGTTCCCAGCTTTCCTTTCCCTGCAAGTTCTTTAGTTTCCTTACATGGTGCATAACAAGGTCGTCTGTCGCTCCACATAATTCACACTCACGGGCTTTCAGCCTTTCAACAAGGCTTGTCCGCCCCGCAGTATAAATTGTTCGTGGCATAATGTCACATTCCGATTTATAGGTGGGCTTCTTTCGTTTGAAGCCACCGTCGTAAAAGTATCTTTCCTTTACACCAGTTTTAGTCATGTGCGTTACGATAAACCTACCGTTCTTACGATATTTCTTGTTTACCTTACGTGTTCGGCACTTATATTTGCCTGCAAACGTTTTGTACATGCTGTATTCCATGATGTACTTGAAATTATTCAAGGCATGGGCGCAGTTGTTGGCTATGGAGTAGTAATTATAGAACCCCACGATTTCCCGATTATAACTATCAAGGATTTCAAGGTCGTCATTGAATATCAGTCCCGATTTACATTTCGGTTTCCATATTTCCTTTCCGTTACGGTTTGTCAGTTCCAAGACTCCCCAATCGAAAAGTTTTTTACGGACTGTTTCCGTACTGACATTCAAGCAGACCCTTTTACCATAGGTTCTTCTCAATCTACCCCGTTTATCCCGTCTTTGGTCATTGGACTTTCTTACAGTGATTTCATATCCGAGAAACTTGGCCGGTCTTTCCGTGTGAGTGACAAGTGTCTTTTCATCGGACAGCTCCAATGCCAGTCTGTCAGCAAGGAAGTTTTTAATATCTTCTTTTATCTGTTGCGCATCCTGCTTGCTTCCGATAATTCCCACAAGAAAATCATCTGCATATCTTGCATATTTCATTCTTCTGTAATCGGCATCCATTTCTTCGCCGTTGGGATATTTAGCCCGTCCTTGTTCTATTGCTTTCAGTTCAAGGATTAGCTTTGTCCTTTGCCTTTCGTCTTTTACGAACTTCAATCTTCGCACAATACGTTTTCTTGCATTGCCAAAGTCCATACTTTCTCTACTGAATTTTCGTTTCTTCCCTTTGTCGAATTTGGCTGTGTATTCCTTTATATACTTATCCAGCTTGTCAAGGTATATATTAGCCAATATCGGGCTGATGATACCCCCTTGCGGTGTGCCACTGTAAGTATTGTGGAATTGCCAGTCTTCGATATATCCCGCTTTCATAAACTTGCGTATCAATCGGATGAAGCGTTCATCCGCAATACGCTCCAAGAGAATGTTTATCAATACATCATGGTTTATATTATCAAAGAAGCCTTTTATGTCTCCCTCCACAAACCATTTTGCACCATTAAACTCCTTTTGGATATGAGTTAATGCAGTATGGCAGCTTCGATTGGGACGGAAACCATGCGAGGTGTATTCAAAATTTCCCTCGTATATGGCTTCCAGTACCATTCTTACTACTTCTTGTATCAACTTGTCATTGAAAGTCGGCACGCCAAGAGGTCTTTTCTTACCGTTTTTTCTTCGGTATGTACACCCTCTTTGACGGTTGGGGCTGGTACGTTTCATCTTTTAACGTATCAATCAACTTTTCAATTCGTTTCAGGCTCATGTTGTCAATGGTCTGACCGTCTGAACCTTTAGTCATGTTACCCTCTTTAGCGTAGATACGCTGATAGGCAACGTAGAACATTTCCTCATTGAACAAAATTCTGTAAAGACGTTCAAACTTATAGCTTGCATCCTTACTGTGTTCTGATAGACTGTTTAATACTCTTTCTGGACTTCTCATAATGTCTCTCACATTTTCCGTTAATTGTATTAATAATTAGCTGCTTCCCTTCGCCATGTACAAGGCGTTACCTTGCTCAAACTACTATGGAAGCTCCGTTACCACTCCGAATTTTCATAGGTCGAACCTAATAGCCTTTCGGCACTTCGGGATAGGTAATCCCCGTTTATTACATCGTAACTGTTGGCATGATAGATTGTCGGATACGACTTCCGTCCTTTACTCGCTTACTGCGGTTGTGTCGTGATAAGTTCTTGCTACCTTCATTCCTATACACTGAAGTAGTATCACGATATGGCGATTGATAGTTACCTTACGCCATAGCCTCAAGGGGGACCATTCGGACTATCGTTCAATCAATTCGGACTTTATCCTCATATCTATCTTTTCATCTCGCCATTCAGTCGCAGTTTGGTAACTAACTGACTTATGACTTTTCCGACATGCTACACTCCCTGCTCGGTTAAGTTTTCCCGAAACAGATAAGTCGGCTGATGATAGGTCATTTTCAAAGAACACTTTCCTAATCTCTTGCCAAAGAGATATTTACGATGCAACCTTTACGGGCGCACACAAAAACTTTATATAATCGGCCATGCCTTCCCGTGCGATAGCCTTCCAAGCTTCTTCCACAACTATCATCTTCCGAACCCCATGCAAACGTCTCATTTTGTTAATAAACGCCTCCATGATGATGACAGTCACGACCGGGAAAAGGATTTTGTGCTCCTTAATTTCGTCAATTTCAAATACCACAAAACGCTTGTTCAACAGGTCGAGCTGCTCATCCGAATTCAGCAGATAATCATATTCTCCACCACGGTAGTATGGAGCCAATACATTCAGAAAGTTAGTGAGATCGAAATCCTTCTCGCGGTAATGCTTCTCCTCCAGTATTCCACGGAACTCTCCCTGTACGAACTCGTAGAAAGTATTAAAAGAAGGAACCAGTTCATTGTCCTCCTTTATCTTTTCAAGGAACAGGTTAACCGCCATTGAAAGGGCTACTTCCTCGGCACGGGTAATGACTTCCGTATCCCTTTTCCAGAGTGACATGATCAGTGTTTTAATGGACTCTTTCTTCTCCAGGTCAAAGACCTTATCCTCGGTAAAGAATGGATTAAAAGCTATCGGGCGTTTTTCACTATAGGTATAATACACACCGTCCTCACCGTTTGTACGCTGATGGATCAGGTCGCATAAGCCCTTGTAACTGTTACCTATATCGATCAATATAATGTGGGTGCCCTGTTCCCAATATTGCCTGACGAGATGGTTCATAAAAAACGACTTGCCCGAACCGGATGGCCCGATGACCAGCTTGTTACGGTTGGTTGTAATACCGCGACGCATCGGCTCGTCCGAAATATCCAGATGCAGGGGCTTCCCGTTTGTCCGGTCTGCCATTTTGATACCGAAGGGCGACAGGGAATCCGCATAGTTCGTCTCTTCCGTGAAAAAGCAGACTCCCTGTTCGATGAAAGTAAAAAAGGACTCCTCCGAAGGGAAATCCCCCTCACCGCCGGGAATGCCCGCCCAATACAAGGCAGGCGCGTCAATGGTATTGTAACGGGGCTTGCATCCCATCAGGGCCAGGGCGGAACCGGTATCGTTCTTTATCACCTTGAGCTTCTCCCGGTTGTCCGACCATGCCATGACATTGCAATGGCAACGGATGGCGGTCAGCCCGAAAGAATGCGCCTCGTCCAGATACGCGTCAATCCACTGCTTGTTGAGCTGGTTGGCACGGCTGTACTTGGAAAGCGAGTGCATGTTACGTGCCGTCTTCTCAAAGCGTTGCAGGATTTCTGCCGAATCATCAATGAACAGGAACTGGTTATAGATATGGTCACAGGAGAGCATCAGCCCCACAGGAGCGGCAAAACTCAGACGGCAGTCACTGCGGTCGGTGGAGTATTTCTCATAGCGGGTATCCG